>Ga0307439_1000254_pt1 | contig 38490 bp, 45 predicted proteins | sample SalMarWE160490MG_FD_202142 | JGI IMG/M metagenome (GOLD analysis project Ga0307439, IMG submission 202142) | Salt marsh sediment microbial communities from the Plum Island Ecosystem LTER, Massachusetts, United States - WE1604-90 | ecosystem: Environmental > Aquatic > Marine > Intertidal zone >... | reverse complement strand
GCTGGCACGGCGAGGAAGCGAGTACATCACGGAGCCCCCGGTTGCCGGTGTAGGGAGAAATGGGAAACCCGGCCCGCCGTGCTTTTCATTACGAAAAGGTAACGCCGCGTGGGCAAATCACAATGGGTACGAGTGACGCGGGCACATCCTTGCAGGGTGTGTGGGAAGCCAGACTGGTGCCGCGTGTCGGCGGACGGGATGATGGCCCACTGCATGAGGCTGGAGAGCGACCACCCCTGGCCTGGCCCGGCCGGCGGCTGGCTGCACAAGCTCGACGGCGACAAGATCGACCTACCTCCGCCGAGGCGGGAGGAGCCGAAGGTGATCCGCGACTGGACGGCGGAGGCCAAGCGGTGCTACTGCCACCACGAGGCTCCGGGGATGCGGGAGTTCATGGCCGAGACACTGGCCCTGTCGGTCGAGGTTCTGGAGCGGTTCCGGGTCGGCTGGACGTGGCAGCAGTGGAGGCGGGACTTCGGCTGCGAGTACTCGACGTGGCCGATGAGGGACGCGAGCGGGACAGTGGTCGGCATAGCGTTGCGGGGGAGGGACGGGAAGAAGTTGACGATGCGCGGCGGCACCCCCGGCCTTTTTTACAGCCACGGCTGGCACAAATTGTCGGACACGATCTACCTGCCGGAGGGGGCTAGCGACGCGGCAACCATGGTACAATTGGGGAAGTCGACGGTCGGGCGTCCGAGCAACGTGGCGGCCCCATGGTTGCCCGAGCTGCTGCGGCCGTACCGCGGGCGGGAAATCGTGGTGATGGGCGAGGCGGACCGCAAACCGGCGGGCGAGCGGCCGGGCTGCCTGCCCGGGTGCCACGGATGCCAGGCGTGCTGGCCGGGGCTGTACGGGGCGAGGGTGGTCGCCGAGATGCTCTCGCGGCGGCTGGGGCGGAGCGTAACGTGGTGGCTGACGCCGCTGGGCACGAAGGACGTGCGGGCTTGGACGGCGGCGAACCCCGACGCGGTGGACGTGGAGCTGGAGGACTTTGACCCGCCGGCGATGGTCGGCGTGGCTGGACGCTAAGATCGCAACCAACCAAACTGACCGCCGAGGCGGTGGGAGGGGACTGACGACATGACCGAGGCCGACCTAAAATTTACGATCGAGAAGATAGAACAGTACGGGCTGGGCAGGCCCGACCACGACCAGCTCTGGGCCCTGGTAGATGGGCTCCACGCGGAGCCCCGCTCGGTAGACGCCTGCCTGCTGTCGATCGGGAGCCTCATGTGAAAAAACCCTGTCATGACTTCGTCCCAGTTGATCCGGCCGTTTCTGAAGGCCGCGGTCGAGGATGTGGGGGGGACAATTGTCGGTGCCTTGCTGGAGCCGAAGAGCGACGCCACCGAGGCGGGGGAAGGTCCGACGGAAGGCTGGGGCCTTGCGGTGTCGTGTTTGTTGGGCTATACTGGGGACGGAGGCTGACACATGGCGAAGCGAACACAGGGCGAGTTCCTGACCGAGACGGTCGCCTGAATAGGTGGTAGAATGACCCGGAGAACAGGCGGCGGGCGGGGCGGTTGATCAGGCGGTTGATAGACGAGGCCCAGTGCCCCTGAATGAGGGGCGGCCTTGAACTATCGTAGGCTAGACGAACATGCCGAAGAAGCCGAACCAGTGGCAGCACAAGCGGTCGACGGCCCTGATTAAACGGGAGAAGGACATCGCCCAGGTCGCCGAGCTGCACCTTGAGGGCCTGACCTTCCGCGAGATCGGGCTCCGCCTGGGGATGGCCGTCGCCGTCGCTCACGCCAGGTATCGGGACGCGATCGAGCGGTATAAGGAGCGGGCAGCCGAGGCCCACGACGCGAGGGCTGCGGCGTACCGGGCGAAGCGGGAGTTTCTGTACCGGGAGGCGATCGCGGCGTGGCGGCGGTCGCAGGTCGAGCAGGAGCGGAGGCGGGCGAGGAAGCGGCAGGGCCCTGCCAAGGCAGGGGAGGGCGACGAGCCGAACGTAGTCGAGTGGACTGAGGAGGAGATCGAGGTCAAGAAGCTGCTGGGCGACCCGCGGTTCCTGGCCGAGGCGGACAAGCAACTGAACGCCCTGGCCAGGCTCGATGCGTTGGATGCCCCGCAGAAACATGAGATTACAGGCAAGGATGGCCAGCCGGTCAACCTCTTCCAACTGCTCTTGCAGGCCCCGAGGGGGCCAGCCGTGGAGATCGGCGAGGATGGCGAGGAGCACGTCATCGAGGCGTCGTCCACACCGTTGCTGCCTGGGCCCGACGGAGGCGACGGGAACGGTGAGGGATTCGAGGACCTGTGAGGGATCGGCCATGATAGCTTCACCAGAACCCGAGACTTATTGTTCGTCCTGCCGGGATTTGCCGGAAGGCACCTCGACGGGGACGTGCTCGGCGACCTGTGCCAGTCGCGTAAAGTATCGGGAGGCCGCGATGGTCGCTGCGGAAGCCATGCTGGCCTGCGGCGAAAGGATCTTGCCCGAGGCCCCGCCCAAGTTCCAACCTCTGCCTACGGCGAGCCCACACCACGGCTGGCCGCGGCCCATCGTGTTGCAGCGTACCGCCCATCGCCAGGTGGCCCGGAAAAAGAAGAGGTTCTGAGTCGATCCAGCAACTAGCCGCATCGTTGGGAGGAAAGTGAGCTATGGTAACCTTGCTGTATATTTTGTTGGGGATAGTTTCCGTCTACGTTGGCGGGGTTGTCGTCGTGTTTCTGTATGGGATGACCCGGCGGTGGCATTTCGGCCCGGTCCCCCAGATGTTGGTCGTTGCCCTGGCAGCCATCTTGTGGCCGCTGTACTTGTGGCATATGTACTTGTGGCGTAGATAGGAATGTCTGAGTCGATCCAACAGCGGTCCGCGTCGCTAACCCGGTACCGCTACGAGCCCCTGGAGTTCATGCGGCGGCTGTGGCCGGGGATCAAGGTCTGGCAGAAGCAGCGGGAGATCGCCGAGTCGGTGGCCCGGAACTACGGGACGATCGTCCACTCGTCGATCGAGAGCGGCAAGGGCTGGATTGCCGCGAGGTTCATCCTGTCATTCTACGCCACGCGGTTCCCGTGCAAGGTTATCGGGACCTCGATTACCCAGCCGCAGCTAAGGGACTCGCTGTGGGGGGAGATCGACGCGGCGCTGCGTGAGCCGGCGGTAGGGCCGGACGGCGAGCAGGTTACCAACGCGAACGGCGACCCGATGCTGGTCCGGGAGCTGCTGGGGATCGACGTGGTCCACATGGAGCTTCGGCGGCTCGACGAGAACAGACGCCCGCATGGTAACGACTGGGTGAGGCTGCGGGTGGCCCGCGATGTGGAGGGGATGCACGGGATACACCTGCCGCCGATGGACGACGGAGGGCCAACGGTGCTCGCGGTATTGGACGAGGCCAGCGGCATCTCGGACAAGTTCATCGAGGGTCTGGAGGGGCAGGCCCACCGGATGCTGGTGGTAGGTAACCCGCTGAACATGGCGGGCTATTTTGCGCGCAAGATCCGGGCGGGTGATGAGCCGGACCGGCTCCATCCCGGCCGGCTGCGGTGGAAGGTGATCCACATCGACGGGGCGAAGACGCCGAACGTCTCCGCCGGCCGCAAGTGGGAGAAGCGGGGCCGCAAGGGGCCGCTGCCGCGACCGCCGCTGCCGGGGATCATGTCCTACGCGAGCTACGTGGCCTACGATGCCGAGTGGGATGAGTACAACAAGAGGACGCGGCTGCGCGGGCTGCTGCCGGAGGGCGACGAGGCCACCGTATGGGTGCCGGAGGCGTGGCTGGCGGAGGGATTCAAGGCGTGGCACGAGATCGACCACGACTGGCGGCGGGAGAACCTGCCCCGCTGGCTCGGGGTGGACGCCTCGCACGGCCGCGGCGACCTGGTCTGCTGGGTGGTGATCGACGCCATGGGTATCGTCGAAGTGAGAGTGGCGGACCCGGAGATCATGCGGGACAAGTACGGTCTGCCGGACACGGTAAAGATGCTGGAGATCACGCGGGAGCTGATGACGCTGCACAATATCCCACCGGGCCGGGTGGCGGTGGACGCGGGGGGCGGCGGGCAGGACGCCGTGGGCGACCCGATGCGGCGGGCCGGGCAGGTGGTGCAGCTAGTGGACTTCGGGGCGGCGGCCTCTAGGCGGCGTAAGCGGCAGTACAAGAACCGGCGGGCCGAGATGTACGGGCTCCTCTCGGGCGTGTGCAACCCGTCAAACTGGCGGCGGGTGGAGGAGGGCGGACGCTGGGAGCGGTGCTGGGCGATGCCATCGGATGACCAGTGCAAGGCCCTGGCCGAGGAGCTGCCGATGATCCCCAAGCGGTACGACAGGGAGGGGAAGCTATACCTGCCGCCGAAGACCAAGCGAACCCCGGAGTCGAAGGAGCAGACGCTGATGGAGATCCTGGGCCACTCCCCGGACCGGAGCGACGGCGCGGTCCTGGCGGTCTGGGCGATGCGGGGCGGGCCGCTGTCCCCGACGGTAGGCCGCCCCCTGGTCCTGACGGAGCCGAAGCCGGAGCCGGGCGGCGAGGAGCCGGAGCGGTCGGACCTCGTGAAGCGGATATTCGGCCCGGGGGGCGGGGGCCGGGAGGAGAGGCCGTGGACGAGGGACGAGTTCTGGGGCGACGACGAGGTATAATAGAGGGCGGTTGTTGTGAGCGTCGCACGAAATTGCCGCTGAGGCGGTGGGAGGAGAGTGTGATTAAGACGATCAGTGGAATTCGGCCCGCCGTGCTTTAACAGAAAGGAGGGTGTGGTCATGGGCGCAGAGACGAAGATCCAATGGGCGCACCACACGTTTCAATCCCTGGAGAGGCTGTGCCAAACTGACGGCTGGCTGTGACCACTGCTACGCCGAGCGCTACTGCATCCGGCAGCCCGCGAAGTTCGGCACCATGGGGCCTTACGGCGAACGGGTCTTCGCGGCCGAGTCGACCTGGAGGCAGCCGCTGTCGTGGAACCGCAAGGCCGAGGAAGCGGGCCAGCGTCGGCGGGTCTTTCTGATGTCGCTAGGGGACTTCTTCGAGCGGAGCCGGCGCGACGAGATTGCGTGGAGGCAAGATGCCGCGGCTCAGCGGGTGGCCAAACTGTGGGCGAGGACGCCCTGGCTGGACTGGCTGATCCTGACGAAGCGGCCTAGCACGATGAGGAGCTGGCAGCGGCGTTATCGGCCCCGGGGCCTGCCACCCAACGTCTGGGCCGGGGTCAGCGTCGAAGACGCGATCTGCTACCCCCGCATCGCACATCTGATCGACACGAAGGCGGCGCTGCGATTCGTGTCCGTCGAGCCGCTGCTGGGGCCCGTCGAGCTGTCCTGCCTGGGGGATTGGATTAACTGGGTGATCGTGGGTGGCGAGTCCGGTCCGCAGGCCCGGCCGATGCGGCCTGACTGGGCTCGCCGAATCCGTGACGCCTGCCGGCGCGCGCATGTGCCCTTCTTCTTTAAGCAATGGGGCGAATGGGCACCCGTGAATGCTTTGGACATAGAGACCGCCGTTGTTCTGGCAGACTACGACCGACACTACTGGCACAACATTGCCAGGTCAAGTTTTCGCGTCGGCCGCAAGCGTGCTGGTCGCAAGCTGGACGGTCGGACGTGGGACGAGGTCCCGGAATGAACAGCCCGGTCGAGCGGCAAGGCTGAGCGGTCCGTTTTGCTTATCCCCTTTCCGTAGGGGGCTGGCGCCGGACTGGTCGAGTGGCACTGAACTTCGGAACTCCACTTGACCAGCTCCGTCGCGGATGGGTAAACTTAGCGCATGAGGCATTTGTGGGCGACGATGCTGCGGTGGCTGAACCGGCGACGCGCCTCGTCCGGGGAAAGGCGTCTGGCCCGCGAGGTGGGCCGGCTGGAGGCCGCCCTGGACGAGGCACGGGCCGAGGCGGAGACGCGGGTCGAGGCCGCCGAGACGCGGGCGAGGGAGGCGGTGGCGGAGGCCGACGCGGCGGTGATGGAGCGAAAGGTGCTATCGACAGCGGTGGAGCGAATTCGCAGTCACTACGAGGCCGACATCTCCGCGGCGGCCAAGCGTATCGCGGAGGGGGGCAAGCCCTGAACGGGAGGACGAGCCGATGGGAGCCATCGCTGACACGCTGAGGGAGAGCCGGGACAGGACCGAACAGGCCGTGTTCCGGCACCGGGCGGCGGTCCCGTCGAGGCAGTCGCTGATGGCGGGCGGCGGCGTCGTGCTCGGCGAGTCGCAGCTATCGACGGGCCTGTTCGGGGAGGGCGCCGTGGAGCGGGAGATGTACGGCCACTACCGTGGCTGGACCTACGCCGCGATCCGGCCGATAGCCCAGACGATCGCCGGGCAGCCGGTAGGGGTGGGCCGGGAGCTGGGCCCGATGGAGAGGCCGCGGTCAGGCAGGCTGGCGACGAAGGCATCGCTGCCGGGTTGGTTGAAGCAGGCCGAGGTCGAGCAATACGAGACGCACCCGTTGTTGGACGCGATCGCGAACCCGAACCCGGTGATGACGAGGTGGCACCTGCTGTACATCCTGATCGCGTCGCTGGAGATCGCCGGCGAGCACCTATGGTGGATCGTGGCGGGCGAGGACGGGCCGGTGATCTGGCCGGTTCCGTCGCTGTGGTTCGAGCCGGTACACAGGGACCGCAAGCCGTTCGCCGCGTGGTCGATCACGCCTGGCGGCCAGGGCGAGCCGGAGGAGATCCCGAACGATGAGGTGGTCTACTTCCATTACCCTGACCTGGCCGACCCACTGGGCTGCACCTCGCCGGCCATGACGCAATCGAGGGCGATGTCGGCGGACGAGGCGATGCAGGACGCGCAGGCTAACACCTTCCTCAACGCCCCGTTCCCGAAGCACGCCCTGGTCGTCGGCGACGTGACCGAGGATGGCGAGAACCTGGGGCGGCCCGTGCTGGAGCACGGGCAGAGGCAGCAGCTCTACGCGGAGTTCAAGCGGCTCTACACGCAGACGGCCCAGTATGGCCTGCCGATCATCCTCGACCGGCTGATCCATGACATCAAGCCGCTCTCGAACAAGCCGAACGAGATGGATTTCACCGACAGCGGCAAGGTGACGAAGGACCGCATCTTTCTGGGGCACGGGACGAACCCGGTGATCGCGGGCGAGATCGAGAAGGTGAACCGGGCGTCGAGCTATGCCGCCCGGAGGCACTTCGCCGACCACACCGTGAACCCGAAGATCGAGCTGGTCAGCGAGGTGCTGACCCGAAGCCTGGGCCCGATCGTGGCCGTCGAGGGCGAGCGGCTGCGGGTGTGGATCGAGCCGTACGTGCCTGACGACCGGGACGAGCGGCGGCGGGACCTTGACCTGGCGGCGAAGTACGGCAGCGTGACGAAGGACGAGCTGAGGGGCGCGCTGACCCACCTCAACCTGGAGCCGATGGACGGCGGCGACGCGGTGGCCGCCCCGCCGATGCCCCTGCCGGCTGTAGTGTCGTCAGGGAAGTCGGCGGACGAGCCGCCGGACATTTCCATGGCACTTGACCAGGAGGCGCGGGTCAAGGCGTGGCTGAAGGCCCACAGCCGGCACGAGGCGGGGCTGCTGGAGGCGGTGCATACATTATTCTTAGAGCAGCGGGACTCGGTGACGGCCCGGCTGTACGAGGTGCTGGGGGAGCTGGAGAAGGCGGCGGGGGACGCCGGCGGGCTGGTCGAGGTGATATTCGACCCGGACGAGTGGGAGGAGCGGCTGGTGGAGGTCTGCCGGCCGCACCTGGAGCGGGCCGCGGCCGTCGGGGCGGTGCGGACGATGGAGCAGGTCAAGGCGACGAAGGCCGGGCCGAGCGCCGAGGAGCTGATGGTCGAGTTGACGCCAGCCGTGCGGGCCAAGATCGACGGCGAGCTGGAGACATTGCTGTCGCGGCCCTACTGGCCGGACGTGCAGCAGACGACGCGGGCGAAGCTGGCCGCGACGCTATCCGAGGGCGTGCAGAACGGCGAGTCGCTGCACTACTTGGCCGCGAGGGTAGGCGACGCCCCGACGGTGCCGGTGGTCGACCCGGGGGTGTTCCCGCCGGGGACGGTGTTCGGCACGAATGCCGTGCTAGGCAGCGAGGCGTCGCGGCGGCGGGCCCTGCTGATAGCCAGGACAGAGGTCACAGGCGCTCTGAATTGCGGTCAAGCGGCCCAACAAGAACAACTATTCAACGACGGCGTGACGGACGGCATGGAGTGGATGGCGATCATCGACCAGTACACGCGGGGCAGCCACGCGGCCCTAAACGGGGCGAGGGCCCCGGGCGACTACCCGGTGGGCAAGTGGGACGTGGGCGGGCACGTAGCGCCGTACCCCGGCCATCACTCGCTGCCGGCGGCCGAACGATGCAACTGTATCTTGCCCGGCCAGCTAGTCGAAGGGCGATTCATCGCTGGCACCAAAGCCTATTACGGCGGGCAGGTCTGCGAAATCATAACGAGAGGCGGCCGGCGGCTCACCGTGACCCCACAGCACCGCATACTTACCGAAGACGGATTCGTCGCTGCCGGCTCGCTGCACCAGGGCGAGAAGTTGCTGGCCTACAACGTCCAGGCTGAAGGTCCGGGATTCATTTCTGTAGGTCGCGATCAGATATATCACGAACCAGCCCTGATCGAGGATGTATTTGAGGCGTTGCGATTGGCTGCTGACGTGTCCGACAAGGGGCTTGTTGAAAGACGCCGCGGGCTGCCGGACGACTTCCACGGCGACGGGCGGGGACTTCGTGGAGAGGTCGAGGTTGTATGGGCCGACGGCTCGTTGCTTCTCGAAGGGATACCCCGCCCCATTGAGAAAGGCGTGGAAGACATCTTCCCAGGGGTAGATTTGGGTCTGGGCCGCGTATCTGCCAGCTGCTCGGTTGGCGACGGCAGAATCGCCAGCGACGCGAGAGGTGCTTGCATTGCCGGGATCGGGCAGCTTGGCCTTGGCCTTCCAAGCAGCACCGCATTGGCGAAGGACAGCAGAACGGTCGCCCTTGAGTGCCTGCCACTTGACGAGTTCAGCTTCGGATCGGCCTCGCATCTTGACGCCGCATTTCCTGAAGCGATTAAAGAGGACGTTGCGGCCGTAGCCGGTCTCGTCGCTGATCTTCTTGAGCGACTTCCCGGCCTGGTACTGCTCGACGAGGTCGTCGAGGTTCGGAATCGGAATTTCACGGGACATGTGTACGACCTCCAATCTGTGAACGGCCTCATTATAACAGAAGGCATCGGCATAAGCAACTGCCGATGTACATTGGCTCCCGTAGTGGAGTAGATCATAGCAGGACCCTGTCGTTATCCGTGTTCGGTTTGCGGCTGCACCCGCTGGACGGTTGGTTGGGGCGGCCCGCATCTTGACTGGTGCGGTGAATGCGGACGACTCACCTTGCACAATCCGGACTGAGGCCGGGAAAGAGGGGACTCATGGCCACGGAACCGAAGCTGTTGACGCGATGGCACCAGGTGTATAGTAGGGTGGTGGTCCGAGTCACGGAGGTCCCCCCGGAGGTCATAATTCGATTCGAGGACGGGTCGTACGTGGTGGTCGAGGGTGATCCGATAGAGGCCCCCGACGTGTACACGCTCTGGCGGGGTAGAGTGATAGACAAGGCGGAGTACGAGCGGCAAGTTGACGCTAAGGTACACGCGGAACTTGCTGCGGACGAAGAGACTGAAATGAGCATCGGAGTTGAAAGTGATCGACTTTTGACGCGCGAAGAGGCCGCGAAGCTGTTGAAACGGCGGGCTCACTTCGAACACTGGGAGGATGCGGTCGGCAAGACGGTGTCCCGGATCGAGGAGATTAAGGCACCGGGCGGCAGCTCCATCGTGGCGATCGAGTTCGAGGACGGGGCCACCTTGGCTATCGGCGGGGGCGTAACCCGCGACGCTGATTGTTACGTCGAGCCACTGGACGAAGAGATGCTCGCGTCTTGGCGGGAAGATGCCAGTTGACACCACCCCGCCAGGGGGTGCCTCGGAAGGGCCGCAACCACTTGGGGACCGCCTGTTGCCTGGCGAAACGCCTGTTGACACCGCCCCGACCAGGGACGTAGAATAATGATTGACCTGGGGCCGCCGAAGAACAAGCTGCTCGACGCGACGGAGTACCGGGCGGGACGGGCGGTGGCGAGTTTGAGCGAGCAGATCCAGCGGGTAGCCGGGCGGGACTTCTTCGGGCGGACGGCGGTCGAGGTGCTCTGGGAGGCCGGGCAGATAACCGTGGTCAGGGCGAGGGTGGAAAGGACGGAGCGATGAATCGCCGGAACTTCTTCGGATGGATCGCGGCCATAGCCGCCGGAGCCGCACTGCCGTGGCGGAAATCTGAAGCAACTGAACTGGTTCCTCAGTGCTTTGCCGCAGACGTGTCGCGTGGGTCGCAGAAGGTACGGGGTACGATGAGCGGGGAAGGCTCGCCGGGATTCGATTCGGGCCAGTTAGTTTCGCTACACTTGCAGTCCAACAGGTGGAAATGGCGATTCCGGGCGAGGATTACACGAGTCGGTGTCTCAGGGGCGGACGACGGAAAACAGATATGGACGGCCAGCTATGAATCGCTGGGCAGGATCATGGTGAAGATGGAGCGATGAAGCGACGCGGCTTTCTCCGAACGGTGCTCGGTTTGGCTGCGGCGGCGTTATCGCCATTGGCGGTCGCGGGCAGAAGCGTCAGCGTCGAACCGATGGGTGATTTGGTTTTCGCAGACCGCCGACATTGGCGTCGGTATCGTCGCATCAAAATACGGAGCATTCAATAACGCTAGAGCCGGCGGGAAGGCGTAGTCGCCTCCTCAGTTTCATACGCTGAGAATCCTGGTGCAATTCCAGGGCCGGCCACTTGACACAACTGGGTATCGGAAACACCGGGCCCGTAACCTCACGCAGGTTGCGGGCCTTTTTCTTTTGCGGGAGCGAATCATGGCGACGGCAGAGCTAGACACGGCTGGCCCGATCCTGGACAGCCTACGGGGCCGGAGGCCGGACGGGAGGTGGGGCATCGGCACGGCCAGGAGCTACCTGGACGCGACGCCGCCGAACCTCTTCGGTGTCTCGCCTTCGGAATGGCAGGCGGTCATGGAGAAGGCTGGCGGCACGCTGACCTACTGCGAGCAAGGAGCGACCATCGAGCCGCTGCCATGGAGCGTCCTGGGGGAGGAGGGCCGCCAGCGGCTCGGCCGCAACATGGAGCTGCTGCCTGTCAAGGCGGCGAAGAAGCCGGCGGGACTCGATGGGTTCGTTCTGGTGTTCGACTACACCTTGACGACGGTGGACGAGGACCGGGACTTCGACATCCTGGAGCCGAAGGGCGCGACGGTCGACGAGCTGGGCCCGCTGCTGTTCAACCACGTCTCGATCCAGCCGATCGGCAAGTTCATGAAGATCCTCAAGCGGAACAGCAAGCGGCTCGCCGAGCAGTCGGCGATCATGGACTTCCCGTTCGGCCGCGATGTGGCACAGATGGTCGAGTTCCAGGTGCTCCGGCGGATGTCGCACGGCTTCCTGCCGACGAAGTATGAGGAGCGCAGACCGAAGAAGGGCGACGAGGAGGACGGGGCTCTCGGCTGGCACATCCTGGAGTACGAGATCATGGAGCGGTCTGTGGTCTCGGTGGCGAGCAACCGCGGGGCGATCATCGAGGCGTGGAACCTGCTGGGCGAGAAGGGCTTCCAGGACAATCGGGTGAAGGGCTGGCTCAAGAGCGTCTATGAGGCGAGGCCCGTGATTGGGCGGGGCTTCAGGCCGGAAGCGCAATTGATCCGACAACCCGCCGCAGCCAAATCGACCAGTTCGACGTTCGATGTGTGGCGGGAACACCTGGAGCCGGCCAGCCTGGAGTATGACTGGGTGAGCCGCTACATCGGCTGCCAGGTCAAGCACCTGTTCTGGGTGCACACGGCTGTCCCCCGGGCCCGCGTCGGGTCCTGGCTGACCGGACTACGGGAGATCCTGGCCGAGTACGATGTCGAGGACACGAGGCACATAACGCACGGCGGCGACGAGCTGCCGCCGAAATACGAGATCATCCAGCTCACGCCGGAGAAGACAGAGGACTTCCTTGTCCAGGGCTTGCAGTTCCGCTGCGGCACCCGGCGGAAGTTCGTCGTCGGGTTCGAGCCGTACTACGGCATGTTAGAGGTGACGTTCTACACGTCGGATAAGGAGGAGGATCGGCAGTTCGCACGCGACGTGATCGACAAGACGTGGCAGTGGTCACGGCAGAACAACTTCCTTAAGGGACAGGCATTCAGCCTGACGGGCGGGTTCCTGCCGAAGACGGATGAGCAATGGGACGGCCTGTTCCTGCCGGCACGGAACAAGGCCCCGGTCATGCGGGCAGTCGGCTCACTCAACGAGACGCGGGCCGCTGCACCGAACCGCGGCATGGTCCTAATGGGCCCTCCGGGAACCGGAAAAACGCTCTCCGCCCGGATCATGCGGAACCAGGCGGAGGCCACGTTCATCTGGGTCGCAGCGAGGGACTTCTGGCAGGTGGGCGTATACGGGGCCTTAACGCACGCCTTCGATCTCGCCCGCGAATTAGCCCCGTCGATAGTCTGCTTCGAGGATGTCGACAACTGGATGGGCAGGGGCGGCACCGAGGACCTGCTCAAGAGTGAGATGGACGGCATGGGGCGGTCATCCGGCATCGTCACGCTGCTGACCACGAACTACCCGGAACTAATCCCGGACTCATTGATCGACCGGCCTGGGCGGTTCCATGACGTGCTCCTGTTCGACCTGCCAGATGCAAAAACGAGAGCGGCCATGCTGGCATCGTGGCTGCCGGAGGCGGCGGAAAAGGACCGGAAGAGAGCCGTCGAGAAGATGGACGGATACAGCGGTGCCCACATTTCCGAGTTGGTGCAGTATGCGAGGGCGGTCCGAGAGGAGGAGGACCTACTGATCGGCGAGGCCCTGGTCAAGGCGATTGACAAGATCGAGGAGCAGCGGGAGCTGATTAACGGCGTGCAGCTCGAAGGCAGCCGCTACAAGCCTACTCGCTCCATGGTGTTACGGTCGAAGACGGTCGCCTTCGGAAACAAAACAGAGGGAGCGGTTGGCTCCGCCGCGGAGGTCAAGGGGATGGTCCCCGGCAACCCGCCCGGCGGATCGGGCGAGGGAGCCGAGGGCATATGGCGGAAACTGCGGCTCAGCGACTTCACCGACAAGCAGTGGGGCGAGCTGTCGGCCGCAGAGAAGGGCAAGATCAAGCGGTACTTCGCCTGGCACCCGGGCACCGTCGAGACGTTCGACGACCTGAAGCTCGGGCACCACTTCCCGCCGGGGAGCGACGACGCGGGCAAGGCGAGCCTGAACGGCGTTCGCAACGCCCTGGCGAGGGCTAACCAGGTAGACGGGATCGGCGACGACCTGGAGCGGGTGATGGAGCACCTGCGGGCTCACCTGCCGGAGAAGGGCCTCGTAACGCGAGGGAGGAATGACCAGCGAATACGGTGGAGCCGGGACGATATGGCCGCGATTGTCGGTACAGAGGATGTGCCTCGCCGAGTGCGGGAGCTGGCGGTAGGGGCCGCCTCAAGGTTGAACGAGGTGCTACGGAGCATCGAGGTATGTATCGAGGGGGACGAGAAATCAACGGGCAAGGGGCCGGAGGTCATCTTCGCCTGGTTGGCGGCTGCGGCGACGCAGGAGGAGTTGAGGCAGGCCAAGGCGGTAATCGATGGTAGGTTGCGGCAGAAACGCAACCGGAGCTGGCGGAGGCTGCTCGGCCTGAAGTGAGTCGGAGGCGACTCCGGCAATGTGCTTTTTCAGAAAGGAGTTCCGAAATGGAACTTACAGAAGCGTTGAAGAAGTGGGCCGTCGAGAATCTCGACGTGGCCGCCGATGCCTCCGATGACGAGTACAAGTCGGCGATCACGAAGGCGATCAGCGATGGCACGCTGGTGGCCGGGAAGTACGCCGAGCTGATGGCGGAGGACCCGGATGTGAAGGAGGAGCTGGGCAAGCTGCTGGCCGAGGCCAACGCCCCGATGATCGTGGGGCTGGGCGAGATGACGCAGGCGATCGGCACGCTAGCCGAGAAGATCGGCGAGAGGCCGCCGAAGCCTGCCGGCACGGATGACGGCGAGGAGGCCGCCGTCCCGAGATCGGCCGATGAGGCCGCCGACCAGTTCAACGAGCGGGTCGAGAAGCGGGTCGACGAGATCATGGCCGGCCGCGAAAAGGCCGCGGAGGGCGAGACGCGGGCCGACTTCGCCGCCGCGTTCATGGCGAAGGCCGCGGCAGGCAAGAGCAACCCGCGGCTGAAGGCCCCGGTCGAGCGGTACTCGATGCAGCGCAAGACGCTCGTCTGTCCGCAGACGATCGACGGGACGAAGGGTCACCCGCTCGCCGGCCAGCCGGCCAGGCGGTTCGGGCCATCCGGCCCGCCGCTGCAAGAGCCGAGCGAGGCGGACATGGCGGTCTGCGGAGCGTTCGCGAAGTACCAGTTGCTACGCGGCACGGTCGGTCCCAGCGCCTGCGAGGCCCTGCTAAACGAGCACGAGCGCCAACTGATCCTCCACGCCCTGCACGAGATGGAGTGGACGGGCGTGGTCGGGGTGCTCGGCGGACAGGAGGCCCGCGTGGACCTGAGCGGAACGGAGGTGAACGACCGGAAGCTGACGCCGCCGGAGCGGAAGGCGATCCTCGACGACACGACGAGCGGCGGCAGCTACGCCATCCCCCGCGTGTTCGACGAGGCGATCGCCGCCGCCCCGATCCTATTCGGCGAGCTGGCCCCGCTGGTCGACATGAAGAACCTCACGAGGGGCTCGGTGGTCGATGGGAGCACGTGGACCGACCCGAGCTTCGGCCCCCAGACCGAGGGCACCACGTTCAGCGTGGTCAGCACGGCCGGCCTGATCGGCAACCTCGACACATCGATCTTTGCCGCGGTGGCGGCGATTGAGCTGGGCCTCGACTGGGAGTCGGACACGCCGATCAACTTCGGCACGTACATCGTGCAGAGGCTCGGCATGAAGCTCAAGGAGTGGATGGACGAGCAGATAGCGATCGGCGACGGGACGACCGAGCCGACCGGGATCTTCACGGCGACGGGCGTGGGCACGTCCAGCTCCAGCAACGGGACCACCGGCCCATTCACCCTGGGCGACTTCGAGAAGCTGGCGTTCGGCCTGACGAAGGCCATGCGCAACAGTAACCCGAGGGCGTGCGTGTACGTCACCAGCGACTACATGTACCGCCAGGCGAGGGGCGTGCCGGTCTACACGACCGACGCCCGACGGCTACTGGGCATGAACCACCAGTCGTACACGCTCCTGGAGCACCCGTGCAAGATCCAGGACTCGATCCCGACCGGGTCGATCGCGTTCGTTAACCTGAGCTACTACCAGATGTTCCGGCGGCTCGGGATTCAGATCCGGAACGTGGTCGAGGGCCAGACCCTCGCGTTGAAGAACACCAGGCTGATCGTCGTCCGCGCTCGGTACGGCGGCCAGCCGACGCTCGGGGCGTCGATCTGCAAGATGACCGACGGTCCGAAGAGCTACGGGAACTAATGTCCCCCGGCGGCCGGGCTGCCGACATGCGGGAGCCCGGCCGCCACCCTGTTTTCTTCTTAACCTTACGAGTGCTGCGGCAAGCACGAAGGGAGTTCCAAGATGAGCAAGGCGAGTTTAGGCAAGCCCGGCGAGATCGTGATCGAGCTGGACGACGGGCACAACAGCAACATCGAGTTCCCGCCCCTGATGGACTGGTTCCGCGGCCGGTGGGCGCCGGCCGGCATGGTGCCACAGAGCATGTCGAAGGGAAGCGCGGTCTGCCAGTTGGAGATGCCCGGCCAGTGCATCGCGCTGGACATGGGCAACCGGCGGGGCCGCGTGTTCGACCCGCTGAGCGAGCCGGAGAACAAGCCGGCCCTGGAGCTGTTTGACTCGATCGTGCGGGCCAAGGATGTGATGCACAGGGGCAGCCAGCCCGTCCCGGAGCAAGTGAAGGAGCACATGCAGGAGGATGATCTGGCGAGCTGGTGGTACTGGATGCACCAGTTGGTCGCGGTGCGGAAGGTGGCCAAGCTGGTCGCCGGCTCATTCGGCAAGCAGCCGCCCGGCGACCCGAAGATCGACTACTACACCGTGGACCCGCATGTCCCGAGGACGCTGTCCGAGATGGAGCGGTGGCGGGCCGGCAAGTGGAAGCCGGGGGCCGCAGACGCCAAGTGACGGAGGTTGGCCGTGCGAATAGCAATCGTCTACCCGCGGCGTTCGGCGTGGCCGAAGATGGAGTGGGTCGCCGAGGCGCTGTGCAACTGCGATCACGAGGTGGTCGGCTGCCACAGCGTGGGCGGGCTGCACGCGGCGTCTGTCGAGTGCGACCTGGTCCTCTTCGAGCAGCGGTGCGCTGGACTGAACTATGCCGACGTGGCCGAGATAGCTCCGGGAAGGCACGCGACCTGGGCGCAGTGGACGTTCGACCTGATGGCGACGGAGCCCGGGCTGCCGCTGGTCGAGCAGCCGAACCTGGGTCATTGGACGACCAGCAAGACCCTGGAGGCGACCGACACGCTGCGGATGATGCGGCTGATGGACGTGGTGTTCGTCAAGGAGCGGTCGCTGCTGGGCGAGTACGCCGAGCTGGGCGTGAACGCCCGCTGGCTGGACCAGGGCTGCCCGTCGTGGATGGGCCGGTGCGAGCATTCTGAGCGGCCGGAGTTCGATGTGTGCCTGTTCGCTAACTTCACGACGGCGGCCAGGCAGAGGCGGGGGGACGTTGCGAATCTCCTTCGGTGCAGCCGCAGCATCGTGTGGGCCGGGCATCCGGGCGGCGATCCACCGCCCGGGGTCCGGGCCATTCCGTTCGTCCGGCCCGAGGACCTGCCGGCCCTAGCGTCGCGGGCGGCCGTGACCCTGTGCGTCGACCAGCAGCACAATCTCGACGGCTACTGGAGCGACCGGCTCTGGCTGGCCCTCGGCATGGGGGCGTGCGTTGTTCGGCGAGAATCGCCCGGCCTCCCGTGCCACTGCGGCTTCTCTCGATACGCCACTGAGGCACAGTTGGATCATCATGTCGGTATCCTGCTGGGGCGAGCCCACACCGATCGAGAGGAATATGGGGAGGCTTGCCGCGACTGGGTCATGGCCAACCACACCTACGAGCATCGTTGCCGAGAGATGCTGAGGGAGATCGAGCGATGCGGACACCAGACAAGGGGAAGTGCCGCACCTGCGGCGGCCGAGGCGTGATCGCGGCCGTAGTGAGGCGGACGGGGAAAAAGTACACACGGCCGTGCCCTGCGTGCGGAGGCACCGGCAAGGGCTACGCCACGAAGTGAAGGGGTCCTCCAACGGACCGCGGCAAGAGTTTGTTTTTCGTCTTTCTTTCACAGGAGGGTCGTTATGAATCGGCGACATTTCACTGGACGCTTCGTTGCTCTCGGGGCAGCGTTGATAGCAAGCTTATTTGGTAAACGGGCAGAGGCGAACAACAGTTTGCCTAAAGATTCTCTTCGCGTGCCGATCACTGCCGGCGAAAGGTACGACAAGGAATACATCAAAACCGTGCTGGCTAAGGTCAAGGAAGTGATGGAAACCGAACCTCCGGAGGGCATGGAGGTTGCGGTCGTCTGGTCCTGGGCTGGCGAGGAGTGGCGGATCGCGGTGGAGTACGTGCGCGCGAAAAGCCGCTTGCGTTAGGAGCGATGCCGAGGCGACGCCTGACGAACTGCGTCGGATAGTGAGGATTTATCAGTCTTTCTTGCGCGAGGTGAAGACGGGTTCCTGCCAGGTCTCGATCATAGGGCAGTTGCGCATGTGTTTCCTGAACGATTCCAAACCATAGTATCAGGAAAGGTAGCCGGCATGGGCGGCGAGATAGCGGCATGGGTGGGCGTCGCGGTGGGCGGCATCGTATTCCTGGCGTCGGTGGCCGCGAGCCAGGTGTCGCTGCACATAAAGCTGACCAAGCTGGCGACCTGCCTGGAGCAGATCAAGAAGAACGACCTGCCCCACCTGGCGGCGAAGCTCGAACAGTTGACGGCCGAGTGTGTCGCCATGGGCAAGGCGGGCGTGGCCTTGAACGGGAGGCTAAGCCAATTGGAGCGATGGCGAGAGACGCGCGGGTGCAAGCCTGCGGAACGCGAACCCAAACAAAGGGAATGATCCGATGAGCAAACACGTGAAAGAGTGGCTCGGCGTCTACGCCGCGATAGCGAGTACGGCAATGCTCGCTGCAATCCTGCTCGGGGCGAGCGACTCGACGAACCGGCCGCCCCCGCCGTATCCGCGGGGGTACCAGCAGATCACGTCGCTGTCGTCGGCCACCTCGCTGACGATCCCGACGAACAGCCACTCGGCCCTGATCCAAGCGGAGAACCAAAGCATCCGGCTGTCAGACGATCCGGACGGCACGGCGCCCACGGCCACGACGGGACTTCGGATAGCGGCCGGCGATGTGCTTGAGTATGACGGGGACCTGCGGAAGGTCCGGTTGATCGAGGAGGCCGCGTCGGCCAAAGTGAACATCCTCTACTACGGGTTCTGACCATGAAACGGATTGCAATCTTCTGCGTGCTACTGGCCCTCGCCCTGACGGCCGTGGGGCTGTTGGGCGCAAGATACTACCAGGGTGGTCAATCCAAGCTGGTGACCACCGAAGCCGTGCAGACCGACCAGTTCCAGGTGCAGGCCTTTGCCGGTGGCGTGCGCGTGGCCCCGGTTGTCAGGGATACGGCCAACAATCCCGTGCTGGACTGGGGGGCCGGAGCCGAGTGGGACGATCAGGGCGTCAGGGATCCACGGCTGATGATCGACACTAGCGGTGATCCCGTAACGGAATCCGACAAGTACATCCTTTACTACACCGGCTACGCCGACTCCAGCACCCGCGCCATCGGTCGAGCGACCAGTAGTGATCGGGTTACTTGGGCCAAAGACGCTGGCAATCCGATTCTGGAAGGTGCTGGCGGCGAATGGGATGCAAACGGCACATTGGGTTGCTGCGTGATTAAGTTAGGCGCAAAAAGCTACGTGATGTTCTATTGTAGCCACACCGGCACAACGTACGGGGTTGGGCGGGCGACGAGCACGGATGGGATTAGTTGGACGAAGTACGATACAGACGGTGGGCCGATATTGACTGCGGCCGATTTTGCTGGCATCGGTGCTACAAACAGCATGGGGATTCCATATTGTATTATCAACAATGCTGGTAACTACATCCTATTATTCGAGTCGCTAGTAGGCACTCACTACCGGATCTTCGGGGCGACTTCCGCGGACGGGATCACGTTTACTGCGCTCAATTCGGGAGCTGCCCTGCTCAGCGAGGTCACCAGCACGTGGGAGGGTTATGGAGTAGCCAATCCCTACCTTTACCAGTTTGCCTCTGGTGAATATCTCTTAGGCTACAACGGAAGCGCCACAGATGGCTCCGAGTTCAGCATCGGTTTTGCCAAGTCCTCAAACCTTACAAGCTGGACGCGCTACCCGGGGAATCCGGTCTTGGTCCCGAGAGTGAGTCAAGCCAATCATTGGGAAAAGTGCCGGATTGAAGGACCCTGTCTATTCGGCGATGACTTCGGCACGTCGTCAGTTGGAATGCTCTACTTTGGCGTTCGGAATACATCGTCGTACCTCGCCCGGATCGGTTACGCCACCATCGACCAGACGGCGATAGTCGGTCGCGTGGGTAGTGGGCTCGGCGTGCGCCACGAGCTGATTCTCGGTCCGAACGCCAATCAGGCCATTTACAGTGACGGCACGAATCTGATCCTCCAGAGCACGACGGGCGAGGTGGTTCACGCTGAGCATATTTTCACTCATACGGTGGCAGACAACGGGAACGGCGGTCCGGCCACCTATACCCTTACGCCTACAGTTAAGTACAACCGGATCGGTACTTATGATTCAGACGGCCTTACACTGACTCTAGGTGAGACTGGCATTCGGGACGGGATGACGATTGTTATTCGCAACGGCATTGCGAATAACGTTACTATTGCGGATGCAGCTGATGTGCAGACCGTTGTTGGCGAGTCGATTACCCTGGCCCAATATGCGTCCGTCCGCTTTCGTTATTACAACGCTCCAGGGACGAGCGACCCCAAGTGGTTTCAGGAGACGGCCGTCTGCACGCCGGACTAGACCATGAAACACATCCTAGCTTTCCTGCTGCTGACGTTCTTCGCCGGATTCGCCCGTGCGGAAATCTACGTCGCTGCACCCAACACGCCCGATCGAATCAAGCAGCGGCCTGGCGTGCGGGTGTGCAAGACGACCGACGAGATTCAGGCGGCGCTCGACGACGCCTGGAAGGACGAGGACGACGTGGTAATGCACACGGGCGCCTACTCGGTCACCACGCCTCTACACGCCTATTGTTCGATTCGCGGCGAGGGTGCGGCCCGGTTTCGCTGGGACGGAAAGAAAAGTAAGGACTTCATTCTTACGGTTACGGGGGTTGACGGTGCCTGGATTCAACCCTCGGTCTCTAATCTGTGGTTTGATGGCGGGCAAAACGGCTCCAGTGGCTTGCTTGTCAAGAACGTACATCGGGCCGAGTTGTCCGGTCTGCGGTTTTACCGTTGCCGGGGGACAGGGCTGAAGGTGTTGGAGGGCTGGGTGCTTCTAGCCCGAAATATCCGCGTCGCCTACTGTCACGACTGCCAACCCGTCTACCTCTCCGGATTTTCGGCGGGCATCCTGGACATGCTTTCGATCGTGCACTGCGAGAACAACGGACCGATCGTGCGGATCAGCGGCTGTGCGGACGTGAGGCAACTTGGGATCGAAAACTGCGACGCGGGAAAGAACCCGGTCGTGCTGCTGGAAAGTTTCTGGGCGGGTTCTGTGTCCGGCTACATCACCGAGGAGAACAAGGGCACCTCTCACCTGTTGGTCCAGAACACGGATCAGGCCCGAATCTCGCGGCTCTCCCATTGGCAGACGGTGGACAGCCCGATGCCTGTAGGCGTGGTGGTGAAGGATTGCAGGCACACGGTCCTCGATGGCATGAGGGCTTGGAACACCTCCGAGGCTCTTGTGCGGTTCATCGGTTGTGACCCACGGGACACCTACTGCAAGCACTTGCATCACGAAGACTACGGGCAAGACTGGGGCGTGCAGCCGAAGCGGCTGATCGAATACGTAGAGCGAGAAAAGGGAGAGTGAGATGGGTCTAGACGCATTGAAAGCCGAATTGGCGGATGATCCGCTTAATAGAGGCTACTCCGGCATGACGGCCGAGCAGGTCAGGGCGAGCCTCTATGCGGTCGATCGTCCCGTTCCCGTCGAGTCGGTTACGGGGCAGCAAATCTTCGAGGCGGTTGTGCCGACCGATTACAAGGCCCTGTCGGCCGAGCACAAACAACTGTTTGGCACGATCGTGGGAATGGGGACGATCCTGGTCAGCGGCACGAATACCAAGGCGGCCCTGGCTGCCGTGTTTAACGGTGCCACGGCCACACTGAGCGCTTTGGTGGCTCTGCAAACGACGCTAGTCAGTCGGGTGGCGGAGTTGGGACTGGGCCCGGTGGCCCTTAGCGACATCGACAAAGCGAGGCTGTAGTCATGGCAACAAGTGAAATCCTCATCAAGGAAGATACCCCGATCGTCTGGGCGGATGAAACAGACTACGCCGCCGGTGCTCAGGTTGGCGGCACGCGGACACACGATCTCGACTTGACGGACCTCTTGTTCACCGCAGCACGCCAGGGCGAGAAGGCTGACCTTGGAGCAACTAGAGCACGGAGATACGCCATCACCCTGTCCGTAGAGTTTAAGACTGGTGAAGCTCCGGAATCAGGCGAAACGGTTGACTTGTATTGGGGGCCATCCGGGAGCGGCACTGCGGGGACCGCCAATCAGGGTGGGCTTGCCGGGACGGATGCGGCCTATACGGGGACGGCGGGAGACAGCTTGGCAGACTCGCTAAAACAGTTGGATTTCATTGGCTCTCTTATTCTGACCGTAGAGGTGGTGGGCACTCCGCAACGCCAGACGTTCGTTTTCTCGCCGCCGACTCGTTACGGCCAGCCGGTGGTTGTCAACAACACCGACGCGGAAGATTTCAACGATGTGGATGCCCAGGAAATGTACGTCCGCATGGTTCCCCTGGTTGATGAATCGCAATGAATTCCTCACTTAAAATTCCGAGCTACGGTACGGGTTTCGCCCGCTGTGCAGCGGAGGCGGAGTATCCTGAGCTTTGGAAGGGACTTGTGGGGCTGTGGGCACCGTACCTGGGGGCGACTGGACTGACGCTACATGATTGGGGTGGGCGAAAGAATCACGGCGCGCTGACCAACATGGACCCGGCGACGGACTGGGTGCCGAGTCTGTATGGGCCGGCCTTGAGATACACGGAAAATGATCGTGTAGTTTGCGGTAACCTCATTAGGCTAAATGGGGCGGCAAAGGCGAGTTGGTCTTTTTGGATTAGGCCATCGCGGGTGGACCATTCAAATAAGTATTTCTGCTCACACAACGCATTTGCTGGCTACGCCATCAAACAAGCGCAGTCGGGAATCCGCGCATACTTCGGCAGCACAAGCAACTATGCGTGCACCGGCAACGGCTTCCTCTCCGTCAACACCTGGTGTCATGTTCTCGTGGTTTACGATGGCATTGCAGCCACCGTGCGTATCTATATAGATGGCTCGGATACGAATGCGGGAATTACCGGTACCATACCGGGCACTCTGGGTTCTGGGGCAAATCCATTTCAAATCGGAGGGTATGGTTCTACCTACTACTTCGAGGGCTTAATCGGCCCTGTGGCTGTTTGGTCGCGTGATTTGGTTCCGTCTGAAGGGCTGCGACTCTGGAACCCCCACGCCCTCACTCGCCTCCGCCAGCAGATCTTCCCAGCAGCGGCGGCACCGCCGGGAGTGGCACCTACTTCCCACCTGTACGGTTCGTTAGTCGGTCCACTCGGAGGAGCCGTATAAATGGTCAGCTTCTACGGTGATTACAACCTGACGGAGACGGTGAACATCCCGTTCAATACGTTCACCAGCGACGACCCCTCGGCGTCGTGCACGGTCACGGATCTCGTGGCCGGCGACATCTACGTTCACAAAGACGGGGTGGAGGGCACGCCGGGGGGAATCACGGTTAGCCTGAACGTCGGGACTGTAAATGGAAATCACCTGGCGATACTCGACCTGAGCAACACGGACGACGAGGACTTCTACGCGGTCGGTGGGCGTTACCAGGTGCGCATGGAGGGTGTGACGATCGACGGGGCCACGATCAACGCCTGGATCGGGGCGTTCTCTATCGGCTGCACCCTGCGGCCGACCACGGTGGGACGAACGGTGGACGTGGAGTCAACCGGCGAGGTTGGGCTTGATTTCAACAACATCAAGGACGCCACCGGGGCTCACACGCTGACGAACATCACGGTACCCGTGGCGACCGCGGTGACGGACCGAGTCACGGCGGACATAACGTACATCCATGGCACGGCGTTGACGGAGACCGACGGCCAGCTCGCTGCGAGGTTTGTGAATTTCTTCGATCAGGCATCGGCCGGGTTCAATATCGCCACCGCACTGTCAAGCTTCAAGGCCACGGGGTTTGCCGTGGCGTCGGACGTGACGACGGCACATTCAACTACGGACGGCAAGATCGACGGACTAAACAACTTCGACGGCACGGGTGCGACACTCCATTCCGACTACAACGCAGCCAAGACGGCGGCCCAGGCCTCTGTACTAGGAGCCATGGACGATGTGGCGGCTTTCGGCGATCCTACCGAGAATGACACTATGATGCAGTACGTAAAGCAGATAGTCGACAGCTTAGTGGGCTCGACTGGAGTTGCGGCGTTTCCGACAGAGGCGGCACCGGCCAATAACGTCTCGCTGGCCGAGGTGATCCGGGCCATCCATGCCGACGTGACGGGATTGAATGGTAGTGCTATGCGGGGAACTGATAACGCGGCCCTTGCTGCAACGGCCCTGAGTACCGCGGTATGGACGGCCCCTCGGGCGGGTGCCCTGACGGATCTAATCGACGGGGGCAGATTGGACCTGCTGATTGATGCAATCAAGACGGCCGCGGAGCGGCTGACGGCGGCTCGGGCCGCGGTCCTGACGGATTGGATCAACGATGGACGGCTCGACGTGATTCTCGACGCGATCCTGGCGAACACCGGCACTGACGGTGTGGTTGTCGCCTCGGAAACTCAACAAGCGATCGCCGATGAGGTGCTGAAGCGGGCCGTGACGAAGGTAGAGGACGCGGCCGACAAGCACTCGCTGGGCGGGCTGGTCATGTTCGTGACCAACTTCTCGATCTCCGGTGACACGTTGACTGCGAAGAAGCCGAGCAATGACAGTCCCTTCCAAACCTACACGCTGACGAGCGACGAGGATGCGAACCCCGTGACGGGAGTTTCCTGACGATGGCCGCTGGCTGGTTCGACCTACTGGGCATGGGCCGCAAGATGGCATTACCCGTCTTGGCGAAGTTCCCTGGCGACACGGACTGGAGCCAGGCGGGCGTGGGCGACGCGGAGGTGGCGGCGAAGGCGGGCGAGCCAGGCGATAGCGACTGGAGCCAGGCGGGGGTCGGATCAGCAGCAGTGGCCGTGAGGGAGTCGTGACATGAGCTTCGAGGTCAAGGCTTACGCCAACCGGACGGTCGACTTCACGGTCACGCTGAAGACGAACAGCGAGGGCTACCTGCAACTACAGGCGGGCGACGTGGTGCGGGTGAAGGTCGGCCGGGCCGGGACTGTCGAGCTGGACCTCGACTCCGTGGCGGCGACGATGAACGGGTCGGTCGTGACGGTGGATGAGGTCGGCGACGGCTCGGCGACCCACGCCTCGGTGACGGTGCGGCTGGCTCAAGGCGATCTTGACGGAATGAGCGGCCTCTATTCGGTCGAGGTGCTTGTGGTCGATGATTCAGAGGTTAGTCCCGCAGATGCGATCAAGGCATGTGAGTATGGATGCCTTGGGGTGCTGCCAAGCATGAACGGTGACGTAGGGAAGACGTGATGATCTGCGATCGCGCGGAAATTCTGGCTTTCCTCGGCAAGGCGGGGAACGTAACGGACCCGGAGGATAGCCTTCTAATGATGCTGGCCCCGATGGTCGAGCGGTCGGTCAAGGGGTTCGTCGGCTACTCGGTCGAGCAGGCCACGCACACGCACTACCTGCCGAGGGACCGGCGGGGCGGGAACATCGACCCGGCCGTGCGGTACTACGACGTGCGGGGGGGCAGGGCGGTGGGGGCCACGGTCGGCGGCGTGGCCGAGGCGGCGATGCTGCTGGTGCCAGAGCTGCCGCTGAGGAGCATCACCAACCTATACGAGGACACGAGCGCGTACGCCGGGCAGGGAAGCGGCGACTTCGCGGCCTCGACGGAGCTGACCAGTGGGGACGACTTCTACGTGCAGTACGAGCCGGCCGGGCTGTGCAAGAGCGGGATCATCCACCGCACCGCCGGCTACTGGCCGGCCCGCAACGGCACGGTGAAGGTGGTCTACGTGGCCGGGTACACGCAGGCGGAGCTGAGCACGGGGATCGCGGCGGACATCAAGCTGGCCTGCCTGTTGGGCATCCAGCACGCCTTCGGGCAGCGGGGCGAGAGCGCGGGGACGATCAAGGCGGAGCGGTTGGGGGACTACGCGGTGACCTACGCGGTGGAGCGGGCCGGGCAGATGCCCCGGCAGGCGAAGAAGCTGCTGCAACCGTTTGTGTCTTACGGGAAATTCGTGTAATGAGCATCCAATCCCTCTGCGACAAGCTGGTAACGCCATACGCCCGGGTAAGGACCGACGGGGCGGCCGGGAGCGCCGCCTTCACGTACCCGACGGCGGGCGCGCCGTTCCATGTGAGGATACAGCCGGCCAGCTCGTACGAGCGGACGATCGCATTGCAGCGGGACACGGAGATCAGCCACGTGATGTACACGCCGGCCGACCCCGGCCTGAATGAGGGCGACCGGATCGTGTGGGACGGGCGGAACTTCGACGTGCAGGCGAAGGCGATCAACTTCGACGAGCAGGACCGGCTCTGGAAGCTGGAGGTTCTAGAGACCGGGCAGCAGCAGTGACATGGCGAAGAAAGCGACGATCCGATGGTACGGGCCGCAGGTGAAGGGCAAGGTGAAGACGGCGGCCTACAAGGGCCTGCGGCGGGCGACGGCCTACACGCAGAAGAAGATCAAGTTAGCGATCAGCAAGCCGGCCATGGTCGGCAAAGGCGGGGCGAAGAGCCCGAGCGCCAAGAGCAAGCGGAAGCCGAGACGCTACCAGCACAGCAAGCCGGGCGAGCCGCCGCGGGCGATCACCGGGAAGCTGAGGCAGTCGATATTCCAGAGCACAGACAGGAGGCGGATGCTCGGCAGCGTGGGGACCACGCTCGAGTACGGGGCGGGATTGGAGAAGGGCATCAGCCACGATTTCCCCATTCAGGCCAAGCGAAAGAAGTCGCTGGCGTTCCCCGGCTGGGTCCAGAAGGAAGCAGAATACAAGTTGGGCACCGCAATGTCGATCGCCAGTCACCAGACGGTAAAGGGCGGCGTCAAGAAGGGCAAGGGCGAGCGGTCCGAGTGGGGCTGGGTGTTTAGGAGGAAGGTGAGGCACCCGGGCATTAAGAAGCGGCCGTACCTGTGGGCCACCGTGAAGAAGAACAGGGTCAGGATCAAGGCCATCATATTCGGGGCGATCAAGCAAGCCATGAAGGGGCAGGTGAAGCTGGGGAAATGAGAGATGGCGACGTTCTACGCGCAGATCAAGAGCAAGTTCGACGGGGCCGAGACGCTGGTCGCCTCGCCGTTCAGCAAGCTCCACATGGGGGACAGCCCGGACAGCGAGGATTACCCGTTCTGCGTGCTCGTGCCGACAGAGGAGACGAAGCAGGCGGGGAGCTTCGGGTCGAACTACTACGAGGAGTCGTTCGCGTTTCACGCGGTGGACCGGACGCAGGAGCTGGTCGAGGCACACGGCGACCTGATCGAGGCGTTGTTCAAGGACTGCGAGATGACCCTCACGGTGACCGGGCTGACAGTGATCAGGCTAGACCTGACGGCCCGCCGGTCTTCGCAGCTCGAGGAGGACGTGTGGGACGAGGTGCTGGAGTACACGGCCGAGTACGAGAAGGCGAGGTGACGCGATGACCCTGAGCTTGACAGCCAAGATACGGGCGCGGCTGGAGTGGACCTACCAGAACGCCCTGGATCTGGCGACGGCGGAGGACGACAACCAGCTCGCCCTGCTGAAGTCGCTCACCAGCGGCACCAGCGGCGACCAGGTGAACCGGATGTGGCACGACCGCCGGCGGCTGTCGCAGCCGAGCGGGACGGACCTGCTCGACCTGGCCGGCGGGCTGACGGACGTGTTCGGCAACACGCTGACGTTCACCAAGATCAAGGTGCTGCTGATCCAGAACAAGGGCATGAGAAGCGGCTCGACCTACGTGCAGACGGCCGGGCAGGACATCCTGGTCGGCGGGGCGACGAATGCCTGGGCGGCCTTCCTGGACAACGACGCCAGCGCGAAGGTGAGGCTGCGCAGCGGAGGCCTGTTTGTATGGACGGCACCGGAGGATGGCGGAAGGGTGGTGGCGGGGACGAGCGACATCTTGCAGATGGAGTGGGCAGGGTCGGCGGCGTCGGGGGACGACATCGACTATGACATCGTGATTATGGGCGTCGTGTAAAGGCGCCCGCGTCTCGTTTAGTAAGGAGTTGACCTATGGCCAACGTATCAGGCAAGTACGGGCAGGTGGACGCGGGCTCCAGCACGTTCGCTGACTGCAATCACTGGACCATGGAGCTGGTCGCCGACGCCAGCCAGTTCGGCACGTTCGGCGGAGGCGGCTGGAAGACCGGCAACGTCGGTCAGTTCTCCGCGTCGGGCACGATCGAGGGGGCCTACGACTCGGCGTCTCCGGTCGAGGACACCATCGTACAGGGCACCGCGGTCACGCTGACGCTGTACCTCTCGACCGCGGCCGGCGGCACCGAGCGCAAGTACTCGGTCCCCGCGCAGATCACGAGCCTGTCGTTCGAGGTGGACGGCGACACGGGCGAGAAGGTGACCTGGTCGGCGAACTTCCAGAGCACTGGGGAGATCACGCCGCCGAGCTAATAGAACGAAAGGGCATCACCTATGGACGGATCGAGCCGCATGTTCGCGGCGCCCGCCGAGCTGACCCTGGGCGGGCGCCGCTTCCGGGCGGACCCGAGGATCGCCCGGCACTACGGCGAGATGGAGCAGCACATCCTGTCGCTTCGGCCGAACCCGATCGCCGTGGCGAAGGACAGCATGGCCCTGTTCGAGGGCGACCCCGACATCCAGACAGAGCTGCTTCGCCTAGCCATGGCGGAGGCCAGCCGGGCGAAGGCGGTCACGCGGGGTGAGCTGGCCGAGTGGATGAACTCGATCGACGGCACGGTCTTCGTCACCTGGCTGTCGATCCGGGACGGCGCGCCCGACGTGACGAGGGAGCAGGTGCAGGCATGGATGCTGGAGGAGATCGAGTCGGTCGCGGTGAAGCTGGCCGAACAGGCGGGGCTGACGGAAGACGCCGCGGCGGACCAGGCCGCCGGGCAGGTGCTCGACCGAGTACACGACAGGATCAACGCGATCTCAGGGGAGGACGACCTGGGAAACTTGACTGGCCCGCCGACGAGGGCGGGCCGACCGACCGAAGATACAAGCCGATCCCCTGGCGAAGGATCTGCCGGGACCTAGCCTCGGCCTACGGGTTCACCGCCGCGCAGGTGGCTGACATGACGCTCTACCAGATACGATCCTACTTGGCGAAGACGGAGGAGCTGGGCTCGGGCACGTTCCGGGTGTCCTCGGCCGAGGCCGCCGACGCGGCCCTCAAGATCCAGGAGTCCCGCCATCTAAGGGGGCTCACCTGATGGCGCTCAAGCTAGGCGAGGCGTTCGCTCTGATCGGCCTGAGAACGGGCCCGTTCGACGTCGGCATGAAGCGCGTGCAAACATCGTTCAAGAGCGGCATCGCGTCGATGGAGAAGGTCGCCGCCAAGGCCAAGATCGGCCTACTGCTGGCCACCGGCGGGTTCGTGCTCGCAGTGAAGGCCGCGGCGTCGTTCGAGCAGGCCATGGCCAGGGTGGCGGCCCTAACCGGAGCCACGGGGCCGGAGTTCGATGCCCTGAGCGAGAAGGCGAGGGAGCTTGGTCGGACGACCGTGTTCTCCGCGAGGCAGTCGGCGGAGGCCATGTCCTACTTCGCGCTGGCCGGCTTCGATGCTAACAAGATCCTCGCGTCGATGGCCCCGACGCTGAACCTCGCCGCCGCCGGGCAGCTCGACGTGGCGAGGGCGTCGGACATCGTGGCGAAGATCATGGCCGGCATGAAGCTGGAGGCCGGGGAGCTGGCCCACACGGTCGACGTGCTGACCAAGGCGTTCACCACGAGCAACACCGACCTGGTGCAGCTCGGCGAGGCGATGAGGCACGTCGGGCCGGTGGGCAAAGCATCGGGCAAGGACATCGAGGAGCTGGTGGCCGCGGTCCAGGTGATGAGCAACGCGGGCATCCAGGGCGCGGCGGCAGGTATGGCGCTGCGCAACATACTGATTCGGCTCCAGGCGGCACCGAGCGAGGTGCGAAAGGCGCTGGCTAAGCTCGGCGTCGAGATTGCGGACGAGTCGGGCAAGATGAAGCACCTGGGGGACATCATCGACGAGGTCAAGGCGGGCCTCGACAAATACACGATGACGGAGCAGCAGGCGATCATAGTGGCCCTCGCCGGGACCCGGGCGATGGCGGCCTTCAGCTCCATGATGGCCGAGGGCGGCGATGCGATCCGCGAGATGGAGAAGCGCCTGGAGGGGGCGGCCGGCACGGCCCAGAGGATCGCGGCGATACAGCTCAACACCTTCCAGGGCCAGCTGATCAAGCTCAAGTCGGCGGTCGAGGGCCTCGCGATCGCATTCGGCGAGCAGGTGCTCCCGGCGCTGAAGAAGATCACGGAGCGGATCACGGCGTGGACTTCGATGCTCGGCGGGGCGTCGGAGGGGGCGTTCGAGACGGCCGCGGCGGTCGCGGAGCTGGCGCTGAAGCTAGGCGTCCTCCTGGTCGTGTTGCCGCAGGTGATGAAGCTCATGTCGTCGCTGGTGATGTTGACCGCCGTCGGCGGGCCCCTGGCTCTGGGCCTGACCGCCGTCGCCGCCGGGCTAAGCATGATCGCGCTTGCCCACGCGGAGGCGGCCGTGACTGGAAAGACGTTCGGCGATGTCCTCTACGACAACATCAAGCTTTTGGCTGGACTGCGCGACGAACTCGACAAGCATGAGAAGATAAATAAGCGTATTGAGAGAAGCCGCAAAGAAGCGAGGGAAGCGAAATTAGCCCGGGCCTACGGCGGTGAAGAGTTCCGGGGGACGCCCGAAGACGTAGCCTTCGCCATGAAGGCGATCAAGGAGGCCGAGGCGGCCAAAGAAGGGGCGGCACATAGGATGGCGGCCCTCGAGGCCGACCTCGCCAAACTTGGCCAAATTCGGCTGGGGCGTGGCGGCTTTAAGGAGGCGGAGAAAATCTTCCTGCGATACACCAAAGAGGGCATCGCGGGCTGGCTCGAAAAGAAGACAGGCACACCTTTGAATGTTGCCGCCTTTGATCTGACTGGAATGATCTCCGAGACACAGCGGCGCATCAGGAAAAAGATGGGAGGGCCTCAGATGGAATTGCGGGTAGCAAGGCTGACAAAGGAAGGAGAGGAACACTATTTGCGGGAGGTTGCGCCCAAGTATCTAGGCCGACAAATCTTGGGGATGCTGCCCGAGAGCGTTCAGGCGGCGATACGACAGGGCGCGCCTACGCCGAGCTTGCGAGAGCGGCTCGGGGCGGCTGCGGGGCGGATCTACCCTGGCATGATGGGGGCGGCCGCCGCCGTGCCCGGGATACCCGGGAGGATACAGGAGCAGCGGGAGCGCCGCAAGGCGACGAAGGCGCAGGTCGAGGAGTTCGTGGCGGGCTTGAGGCGAGCGCAAAGCAAGGCGGCCGGGTTGCTCTGGCTCGGCCGGGAACGGTGGCGCGCGATGGGGGCGATCCGCGACACGGAACGCCGCACGGAGGAGGCCCGGGAGCAAGTTGCGAGGGGCCGCCGCACGCCGGAGTTCACGGCCATCGCCGATTTCGCCAAGTCGATCCAGAGCCGGATCTATGACAAGAAGCAGGTGGACTTGCAGGAGAAGCAATTGGAACAGCTCAAGAAGCAGCGGGAGATCCAGGAGAACCGCCTGAAGTCAATCGATGAGGCGCTAAAGAAGGGCATAGTGAGGGCCCAGTAATGACGGTATCGTACAAGGAGAAGAAGCGGGGGCTGAGCATCGGCCGCGGCGGCGCGACGGCCACCCGCGTGCTGGAGATCGCCGGCACGGACCTGGAGGCCCTGTGCGTGGAGCTGTTCTCCGCCCACTTCATCGCCAACCTCGGCTACTCGATCGGCAAGCGGGCGGCCCACCCGACCTATGACTGGCTGCTGGCCGACACGATCAGCTTCGAGGCGGGCGACCCCGAGAACCCGCCGTCGGCCGCTGACAGCGAGTACGACCTGATGGACGCGACGGTGACCTACCGGGGCGAGTTGATCTCCGGGGGGCTTGGCGACGCGAGCGAGGAGCCGGGCAGCACTCACCTGACGCACACGCGAACCGCGACGGCCGAGATGATGACGCTGCCCGGGCACGGGTTTACCTGGCAGAACGCGGCAGGCGACGCGGTGGGCGATGACATCGACACGGGGATCATCATCCCCACGATCACCCACCAGTGGACCTGGCACTACGTGATCGACCCGCCTTGGACGAACCTCCGCAAGTATTTGGGCTCAGTAAATAAGGAAGGGACACCCTACAATAACGCCAAGGCCGAGACGCTGCTGTTCGCCGGGTATTCAGCCAACAAGGAGTTCAACGCCGACGGCGACACGCTCTGGGAGCTGGGGCTGACGTTCATCGAGAAGTACATCGACCTGACGCCCGACGTGCCGGGTGGGACAATCTACGGCTGGAATCACTTCTGGCGGCCGAACGCCGATCCGCCGTGGCAGAAGCTATGGAACCCCACCACGGGCACGGACCAGGTCTATCCGCAGGGCAACTTCAATAACCTATTCACGGGCGAGTGACGTGGGTCCACTCAAGCGATGGCAGGCCGGCGACCTGATAACGCACGGCCGGCTGAACAAGATGCAGTTCAGGGCCGACCTGGCCGGTAAGGTGACCGGAGCCGGGGCGACGACGGTCGGCCTGAGTACCACGGGCTCCAGGACGTCGAGCCGAATCGTGGTGCCCCCGGTTCTGTTCGAGGTCTACCAGCCGTTGACGTACCCGGCCAACGCCAAGCAGGAACCGTACACTGAAGCAAAGCGCGTCTACCTGCACCCGGTCACCGGCCTACGCGGGCTCGGCAGCAACCCCGTCCTGGAGAGGATCTACCACCCGCTGGCGCTGCGGGACGCAGACGACAACTACATCGGCCTGCCGACACTTCGGGCGGGCATGTACGTCTACACCGTCTGGAACAGGCAGAGCGGCCGCTGGGAGATCATCACGCCCGCCACCGTGGCGACGGAGCTGACCTACAGGTTCGAGCTGTACGAGAACCTCGCGTTCGGCGAGCACGCCACGGCGAAGCTCCTCTACTGGGACTCGGATGAGAGCGACTACGCCGCAGATGACGACACGACGTTCGAGGTCTACGACGCATTCAACAAGTTCAACCAGAACTGCAAGCCGACCGGGCAGGGCGGGGCGAGGGGCTACGCCCGCTACTTCTTGGACGCGGACCGCTGGGAGATCATCGAGATGGAGCACCAGGCCCGCTGGATTCGCTTTATAGTCAACGAGGGATCGGGTTTCGCTACGAGCGATGCGTCCTTCGCGGTTGACGGGGTCACCTACCACGACGGATATGAGCCTGACACGGCTGTGACAACGGTTCACAACGAACGCGAGCACGCCGCAGATACCTACATCTTCGAGGGCAACGACGACGATAGGGGCTTCGCCAAGTACGATCCCGCCACAGATCAATACAGCGTAGATAACATGGAGTGCCCGTGATACGCCGCAAGTGGAAACGCCTGAAGAGCGGCCTCTACGTCCCCCCGTTTCTGAAGCGGCTGCATCGGGACGAGCGGGGAGGGTGGTATCCGTGTTGTACTTCTCCTTGTGGCGACTGTACTCGCTGTGTTGATAATTGTGCACCAGCCTTCAGTGTTCTTTTCACTGGATTGACAAACAATTCTTGTAGTGATTGTAGTGACCTGCTCGGGCCTTTTGTTGTGCCCTACGACACGCAAATTGAAGAAATCTACACTTGCTATTGGTATTATGAATTCCCGGCGACGATGTGTTCCTTGATAAACGGTGTTCAAGTAAGCATTCAGGCTTGGGGAAGTGAGGGAAACCAACTTTTCGCCGGGCTGCATGGAGCGGAATTCGGGCCGCCTCACTTCGAGTTTCGTAAGGATTACGCGGGGCTTGTGCCATGTACTGCACTCGTCGAAGAGGCGATTGGCAACCTCTATTCAACGGCAGAATTTCGGTTCCAATGCAATGTCTCTGAAGAAGCGACGTGTGTTATAACAGCATTGTGGCCACCGTGATGGATTGCCTTTTCAATCTGAATCCCGACGGCCTCTGGCAATGCACCCGCAAGGGCTGCGGCTGGGTATACCCGATCAAGTCCGACAAGCCGCCCCGGCGCAACTGCCCTAAGTCACCTTCCCGCGGCCTCGGGGACACGATAGCCAAGGTGACCAAGTTCTTTGGGGTCAGGCCGTGCCGCGGCTGCAAGAAGAGACAGAGGCGGTTGAACAAGCTCTGGCCGTACCACAGGGAGACCTAATAAATATATTAGGTCATGGAGCGAGCGATGGCTGGCTGGCAAGTAGCCATTACTACGGCCCCTCGGCCGACCGACTACCTGCCAGCCACGATCAAGAGCCTGGCCGAGGCCGGCTGGCCGGATGTACAGGTCTTCGCCGAGCCCGGGACCCCGGTGCCGCCGGGAGTGCCCAGCATCGTCGCCCAGCGTCGCCTGGGGCCGTGGCTGGCCTTCTGGACGGCTCTCAGTAGCCTCCTGGCTACAGGCCGCCATGGGGCGTCTCTCGCGGTCTTTCAAGACGACGTGCTGGTCGCCCGAAACCTCCGATGGTGGCTGGAGGCCGAGCCGTGGCCCCCAGAGGCGGGGGTCGTGTCGCTGTACCTCTCCGAGACCCAGGCCGAGGGCCGGCCGGCCGGATGGTCCGCCCTCGACCCGGACCGGGTGCCCTACGGGGCGTGCGGCGTGGTGATGAGGTCGGATGTGGCCCGCCGGCTGGTCGACGAGCCGCCGCACAGGGGCAACGGCCGCATGACCGATACCTGGCTGGGGGCCTTCTGCGAGCGGGCGGGGCTGCGGTTCTGGCAGCACAGGCCGAGCCTGGTCCGGCACGTCGGCCGGGAGTCCTCGCTGGCCCGGCCCGGCAAGCGTCCGATCATCCGCCCGTGGATTCCCGCCCGGCACGAGGGGAAATTCGTTGAGGACGCCTCGCTCTTAGCCCACGGGCGAATCACGGTATAATGGTAGGCATAAACCTCAAAGCCTCCGCCGTGGTATTGAGTTACCGCCGGCCCCGGAACGTCGAGCGGATCGTGGCCGGCCTATTGAAGCACCGCTTCGTCGACGACGTGGTGGTTTGGCATAACGGAGAGTATGAGAGCCCGACGATACCGATGGGCGGCAGGTGCATGATGTTCGCCTCCGGCGTGAACAAGTACGTCTACGGGAGGTTTCTTGCCCTGCGGTTCTGCCGGCACGATACAGTACTGACGGTGGACGACGACTACCTGGTTCGCAACTGGCCCGAGATGCTGGCCGAGCACCTAAATCACCCCGAGGTCGTCACGGCGGGGCTGACGCCGGGCCACTACAACGCGGACCGGAGCAACCGATGGGGGAGCTGCCACGAGGTCCTGTTGGGCTTCGGCTCGGTATTCAACCGGCGGATGGTTGATCCGGCCCTGCAACGCTACATCGACGTTCACGGGCACGACAAGGTGCTGCTGCGGAAGGCGGACCGGCTGTTCACCATGCTGCTGAACCGCCGCCACAACGTGGTGCCGGCCGACGTGGAGGAGCTGCCGCTGGCCCGCGACGACGACGTGGCCCTGTACTGCCGGAAGGATCACGGCCCGCTGACGACCGAGGCCAGGCGGCGGGCGTGGAAAATATTAAGGATAGATAGAAATGACAACTCAGAATAGTTGTGATTTACCCCCTCTGCCAGTTCGGACAGGGATCAATTATCGTCTGATTGCCGAGGCCATTGGCTATGTGGTCGGAGGCGACTCCATTTTTCCGGGGAGGAGAATGACCATGGCAACTGCAAGTCTTCGTAGCGGACGTGGTGCGCCGAGTCCACTGGCAGTGGACCTCGCGCTGGCCACGGTGGACCTAGCTGCGCTACGCGCACGGCGAGGCGTGGAGAACCTCGACGAGGAAGCTCAGGAGGCCGCGCTCCTCCTGCGGGACTACTATTCCCGCCAGCTTCACGCGGCTTCAACGTCGGGTCAAATCTCGGAGGAGGCGGTCCGGGATGAGAGCGTTCGAAGAGCGATCCAACAAAGCCTGACGTTGCTAACTCAGACCAAGCCAAAGCTAGACGACCTGGATGAGGACGACCGCCAACTTCTGGAGGAGCTTGTTTCGCTGTTTTCAACGCTTGCTGAACGGGGTTGCTGCAAAGGCGATCAAGCCGAGAGATTGCATTCGGCTCTTGGCCGACTGGACGTGAAACTCGCTGCGCCTTCAGCAGCCGCTGAACGCACCAAGCTTTCGGAGCTGTTGAATGCTTTCTCCTGAGCTGCAAGTCCCCGTGCGCGTGGCTGCCGAGCTTTTCTACCGCAGTTCATGCCTGAACTCAAGTTACGTTTCTGCTGTCGCTGCGGGGCGCAAATGGAAACACTTGCGGGACATCGAATGAAAATTTTAGCGCTATATGACAGGCCAGGGTATGCTTATTGGCGGCGAGTATGTGCTTTGCGGAAACATGCGCCGCCAGGCTACGAAGTCGAGATCGCCACCGATTTTTCTGGTCAACCGTGTGACGTAATTTTTCTCTGCGATTACGCGAGGGCTATTGGCATACGGCAACGAATCAAACAACACGGGGCATCGTCTTCTTTGGTGGTCAGTTTCAATGCCGGCCCGATGCGGCGGCGGGGGATGTGGCAGCGGGTCTACGACGCGGCCGACTTCGTGATCTGCAACAGCCAGGCGACGTACGACTCGTGGCCGGAGTACCCGAAGAGGTGCTGCATAAGCAACGGCGTGGACCTGGAGACGTTCACCGTGACCACGCCTCTGGTCGAGCGGGGCGAGAAGTGCCTGTGGTATGGCCGGGCCGGCAAGGTGTGGAAGGGGCTGCGGGAGGTGCTGAAGCCGTTGACGAGGCTGCTGGGCGAGCACGGCTTCACGTACGACTTCCGCGAGCTGCGGCCCGGGGCCCCGCCGATGACGACGCCCGAGCTGGCCGAGTGGTACAACCGTGGCTCGTACGTCCTGTGCGCGAGCGAGCTGGGCTACGAGGGGACGCCGAACCTGGTCACCGAGGCCGTGGCCTGCGGCTGCGTGGCCGTGACCACCCGGACCGGCAACGTGCTGGAGTGGGGCCGCGATGGCGAGAACTGCCTGCTGGCCGAGCACAACCCGGTGTCGTTCCTAGACAAGCTGTTCGAGGCGAGGAAGCGGCGGGTCGAGATCGCCCAGGCGGGGATCGACGCCCTGTCGGGTTGGGACTGGAGCGAGCGGGCAAGGGAATTCTACCGGCTGTTCGAGCGGATCGCGAAGCAGGGGGCCGGGGCTATCGGGCCGTTCAGCTACATAGACGAGTAACCTATAACACAAGGAGCAACGCCATGGCGAAACGAAAGCAGGAATCGCCCGCCCACCAGTTCGTGATGCTGGCGTGGCGAAACAAGTGCAGCGCGTGCCCGCACTCGTGGGCGCGCGTGAATCAGACCATGCGGCGAACATTGCACCTCGCCATCGAGTTGGGCCTGGAATTCGCCCAGGGTGATTTCGGCGCCATTTACGACGCCTGCCGCGGCGGCTATTGGTTCACGGATGATGGCGGAGAGTATTTCTACACGACGGCAGTAGTGGCCGAGAACCTCTCGGCCTGCAAGGCTTTCGAGTCTTTCAGAGGTCGCGGGCCGATATTGGCGGATGACGTTAGGGCGCAGGGCTACGAGCGGATTCGTCGCCAGCGAGAGCGCCTGGCGGTAGGTCTCAGTTTCGAGTATGCGGGGTACAGACCGGTAGTCACGTCTTTTTCCAACGGGGCCGTGGTTGCCTGCACGTACCGCACTCGGCCCGAGGGCAAGTACTTCAACAAGGTCGAGCGGCGATTCTGTATTACCCGGGAGGATATCGTCCTAGATCGGGCCGACCGGCGGTGGCGAGAGAAAGTGCTGCGAGGAAGTCGTGATTGGCCGGTCACCAAACGCGAAGCACTCGGGGCGTTGCTGGGACTCGATAAGGTGTCAAATTGGAGAGAAGCATTCCAGCGAATGAAACGCTCGAAGATCGAGCGGACCTTAAAGTCGATGGGGTGCGAATAGAAAGATGGCTGAAGCCAAGATCATGGATTGGCACAACTGCTATGACGGCTCGTGGAAAGGTGGTCTGTTCGTCGATCAGGCGAACGAGAACTTCGCCCTCCACTACAGCACTTGGCAGACGTTCGGCGATCCGCAGCCAGAGATCGTCCAGGGCGACTCGCGGCGGATGACGGAGTGTGTGTGGATGAACTATGCCTGACTGTACTGTTCATTGCGGCGACGTAATCGAGGAGCTGAGCCGTATGGCTGATTGCAGCCTTGACGCTGTGTTGACCGATCCGCCTTACGGGTTGGAATTTATGGGAAAGGAATGGGATAGGTTGCTTGTTCGTGATCGAAATGCTGGCTTCCCGTCTTGTCGCCATTCACATGGGCCGAATGAATATCGGGGTGGAATTGTAGGTCAGCAATGGCACCAGGAATGGGCCGAGGCCGTCTACCGCGTCTTGAAACCCGGTGGCTTTCTGCTGGCCTTCGGCGCCACACGGACCTATCACCGTCTGGCCTGTGCGATAGAGGATGCGGGGTTTGAGATTAGGGATTCGATACTGGTTCCCGGCGTGGCTTGGCTGTACGGCTCGGGCTTCCCGAAATCTACGGACATCTCGAAACAACTTGATGCGAAGGCGTGCCGCAGGGAATTGCAGGAGAAGTTGGGCAGGCCGCCGACGAAGGCGGAGTTCAAGGCGGCGTGGGGGACGTGGAGGGAGGTGGTGGGCCGGTATCAATATCCCCCGGACCATCCACGCCCACCTATCAATCAAGGTGGCAATAGCAGTTCGCTGCCGATGGGGCAAGGACGTAAGGGAGCGGATGACACACGGAAAATCACCGCCCCCGCCGCCCCCGAGGCCCAGCGCTGGGACGGATACGGAACATCTCTGAAGCCCGCCTGGGAGCCCGTCTGTGTCGCCATGAAGCCGCTTGACGGGACGTTTGCCGAAAATGCCTTGAAGTGGGGCGTGGCGGGGCTGAATGTGGATGGGGGGCGGATAGGTGAGCATTCATGGAAAAAACAGCAGG
>Ga0307439_1000249_pt1 | contig 39231 bp, 29 predicted proteins | sample SalMarWE160490MG_FD_202142 | JGI IMG/M metagenome (GOLD analysis project Ga0307439, IMG submission 202142) | Salt marsh sediment microbial communities from the Plum Island Ecosystem LTER, Massachusetts, United States - WE1604-90 | ecosystem: Environmental > Aquatic > Marine > Intertidal zone >... | reverse complement strand
CCGAGAGTAATTCCAATCATTTATATTGATATAAGAGTTTTCTCCTGAATTGTAGACTTAATTTAAATTCTTTTGATAAAAATATGCTTTTTTTCCTTCTCAAGCCATTCATCTATCAACTTCATCATTTTTTGCTGCATCATGACGCCGCTTAATCTGTCTTTTATTTCCGAAAACTCCGGTATCTTATTTTTTTCTCGTAAGCTGATTTTTAAGAGGTAGAAATTGGTTCCTTCTAAAAGCGGATCGCTTATTTGCTTAACTGTCATTGTGTCAATTAGAGTTACAAGTCCAGGCGAAAGCGCCTGAATCGGTAAGGGCCCTATTATTTCTATTTTATCTGAGAACGTTGAATCTTCACCACTGGCCCATTGTTCTTTAATTTTTAAGGCCCTTTTTTCAGCTGATTTGATTTCCTTTTCTTTAAATTTAAACTCCATTAATATTTGTGATAGATTTAGATTTATTCCTTCTCTATTTTCCAATTTTATGATATGATAACCGGTAGGAGATTCAAATATTTCCGCTTCTCCTTCTTCAAGTTCAAGTACTCCCGCAAGGTGAGGAGGTATATCTTGTGGAGACAATTTTCCCAATCTTCCTCCGTAAGGAACCGTCGCGATATCGTCTGAATATTTCTTTGCGAGCGAAGAGAAGTCCGCTCCCTTTTTATACTCGGCAAGTACATTTTCCGCTTTTTCTAACAAACGATTATTTTCAAGTGGAAGCACTGGAATTTGCATTTTTTCAAGGGTTACGATTTCCGGGATCATAAATGAATCTTTACGGTTCTGGTAAAATTTCTGGATTTCAGCCGGTGAGACCCGTAATCTTTCCCTGAATTTTAAACCCATAAGTTTGTTGGTGAGGAGTTGTGCTTTAACTTGTTCGGTGTAGAGCTTATTTGTATAGTCATCCTTGAGCAGGGAAGCGATACCCGGGGTGTTCTCAACTATTTCGTTTTTCATTTTAGAGATTTCTTCTTCACTCACTTTCAATGTTTCTTCCTGTGCTATATATTCTATTACCTTATTGTTTATAACCTTTTCTACTAGATCATCATAACCGATTCCGGGATAAAACATTGAAATATATGTTAATTCTTCTTTGGTTATTGGTTCTCTATCAATAACGCAAACAAGTTCGTCAAAAGCTAAAAACAAACAAAAGAATAAAAGCATTATTATTCAGTAGAAGTGGGTAATCCGGGAGCTGTCAAAGGAACTCCCATTTCCTTCTCTAAAACTTCGGGAAATATCTCATAGGGGTATACTTCCTTTAGTGAGTCTACGAGTGCTTTGGATCTTATCTGAAATTTTTGTGTCCTTAATTTCATCATTATTGATTGGTAGACGTCTTCATAATTTACAGGAGATTTTTTTCTTGAATGTAATTTGATTATGTCATAATTGAATTCTGTTTCGACGACATCCGAAATTTCCCCTGGTTTTTTAAGTTTGAAAACGGCTTCTTCGAAAAGAGGATAAGCCGCGAGCTCTCCTATTCTGAATTCCCCAAGATGCCCTCCATTTGCTGCTGTTTCATTATCAGTTGAGTACTCTTTTGCTAGTTTGTAAAAGCTCGTACCTTTTTTTAGTTTAGAAAGGATTTCTTCTGCCTGTTGTTTTGAGTTAAAAGACATATGGGATACTTCTACTATGGAGTTATATTCGTCTTTGTGGGTTTCAAAATAACTTTTTGCTTCAAGATCGGAAACAAACTGAACTTCCTCTAATATTTCCTGGATGTATGCTCTTGACAGCAATTGTTTTTTAAATTGTTCGATTTTTTCCTGAATTTCAGGTTCTTTTTGAAGACCTTTTTTCAGTGCGTCTTTGTAAATTATTTCGTTGGCAACCCAATTTTCGATTAATGCTTTTCTGTTCTCGGCGGATGTTTGAATCAAAAATTGAGCAGGGACCTGCTTCAGGAAATCTTCAATAGTTAAAGACGTTTTATCAACTTTAGCTATTATCTTCCCGATAGGTTCTTTTTCTTTTTTGCAACCGCTCACTAATAAAAGGCTGATAAGTATAAGTAAGTATCCGTTTTTTCCTTTAAGCATAAAAATTACCTCCTTGGCAAAGTATTTGATTTTTGATCTTTATGACAATATTTTGAGTTTATATTTTTCCTTATTTTGCTCAAAGATTTTGTCTCCGATATCTTCTGCCTTATTTGTTCTATAGTCCATTCTTACGGAAGGCTTTACGTTGGAATAATCAGGCAGGTAGCCCTTTTTAATATCCGTTACTTTAATGATTGCCCAACCGTTTTGCGTTTTAAAGGGTTTTGAATTTTCTCCCTTTTGCAATTCGAAAGCGACTTGTCCGATACTACCCTGTTGATTTTTTTCTATATAGCCAATGTCTCCGCCTCTTTTTTTCCCTTTTCCGATTGATACCTCTTGCGCGAGGGTCTGGAATTTTTCTCCCTCAATAAGTCTTTTAATTATTTCATGGGCTTCCTTTTCTTCTTTTACTTCAATTAAAAATACTTTTCTCCTTTCTGCTATTATATATTTATCTTTGTTGTTTTTATAAAAATCTTTTAAGTCGTTGTCATTTTCTTTAATTATAGGTAAGATTTCTTTTCTCTTAAAGAAATCCAGAGTAGAATTCCTGATATTTTTTTCATAAGTCGTTGCAAGGAAATGTCCTCTGTGAGTTCCGATTCTTTTACATATTGCCGTTAGGAGACCATTTAAGATTTGTTCTTCTATAAATCTACTAGCAGTTTCTTCATTGGCGAATGCAAGTATGCCTCCTGCCCGGGCAGCATCTTCTAAGAAGTCAACGATTTTGTATTCTCCCATTGTGCTTCTTGCCAGTACGATGTTCAAATTTTCATCTTTGAATGCCAGTCCTGCCGAAGCGGATTTTTCGTTTAAGGCTGTTATTTTTTCGCATAAAAAAGAAATATTTTTTGAATCAACTTTAACGTTTGCTAACCATGGAAGAAACATCTTTACTTTATTTATGTAAAGAGATGATTTGTCTTTTGAAACCCTCATTTTAAATTCCGGTTTGGCAATATCTTCCAGCATACTGCTTTTGTCGAGAACATTTTTGCCGTATTGTTCTTTGATATCAATTATTTTGATAATATTCCATGTTGTTCTATATTTTAGAGGAATCGAGACTTCGCTCTGTTCCATATTAAATATTCTTTTAAAAGTGGGTGGTAGAGAGGAAGACCATTGAATTGGACGGTTTAAAAGCCCTTTAGATTTTTTTATTTGTGGATTGGATGAATATTTCTCTGATATGGTTCCGAAATCTTTACCCTTAAGTACCTCAAAGTAAGCTTTCAGCGCTATAATAAGATTTTCGGTTTGAATGAGTTGTATACTTATTTTTTTTTTCGAATTTTTGTAATAAACTGTACATTCATAAAGTGAAGGCTGGGAAGCTGCTTTTATATATGTTTGTACAGTTCTTTTTATTATTTCTTGATCGAAGTTTTTATCTATTCTTGTTTTTACGGAGTCGACGTATCCCTTTTCTTTTGCCAGTTCAAAAAAGACAAGATTTTGAAGATGCTGGTCCAGAGTCAAATTGTCCGGGATGTCTTTTTCAAAAACTTTCTTATTCGCGACTGTCGCGACAGGCTTCTCCTTTGAAAAAAGGGGAAAAGCTGAAATTAAAATTAAAAATAACATATCATCCCTCCAGGATTTTTTCTGATAACATAGGTTATATTCTATATAAGTCAAGAGGTGTTTTTTATAGAGAAAGACGATTTATTTCAATCAATGTTCCATTATAGGTACAGGGATTTTATATCGTTTTTTCTAAAGTTGACTCTAGTTAATTATAATGTCAAAATTTTAAAATTTTCTGGAGTTATAAAGTGGTGGTTTTAGTTGTCTTGACATTTCTTATCTTTATATTTATTTTTTATGACTTCAAAAAAGGAGGATGAAATGTATGAACTGAAATATGCCTGGGTTGTTATTTTTTTGTTGGGTTTGATTTCTCCCTTGGTAAGCTGCGCAGAACAGGGTGAAGAAATAAAGCTTCCATCTTGCACAAACGGTAGGATATCCGGGGAGTAAAAGATATTAGGTGTTGGGTAAATTAAGTTGATATAACTTGACTAATCCCGTAATTGATTCAGCTTTTCAGTTGTTCCCACATGTGTATGAACTCACCGTCTAAATTATTTGTTACCTTGACAAATCAGATTATTTCAGAATAATTATAATAGCAGAAAAAATAATCTGTAAAAAGTGTAGGGGGATCGATTATGAATTTAATTAAGACTAAGGATTTGAGTAAAATATATATTTCCGGAGAGACCCAGACAAAAGCTCTCCGCGGTGTTTCTCTTGTTATAGAAAACGGTGAATTTTCTGTTATTACAGGTCCTTCGGGAAGCGGTAAAACCACGCTTTTTAATCTAATAGGAGCTCTGGATAGTCCGACGTCCGGAACGATAACCTTCGATGGTGACGATCTCGGTAAATTAAACAGAAAAGAAAGAACCCTTTTTAGAAGAGAAAAAATCGGGTTTGTTTTTCAGACTTTTAATTTAATACCCGTTCTAACAGCCTTCGAGAATGTCGCTTTTCCGCTCAATTTACTGGGAACCTCCGAAAAAGAAATAAAAGAAAAAGTATATAATCTTTTAGAGAAAGTAGGGCTTAAGGGGATGGAGGAACGAAAACCCGCGGCTCTTTCCGGAGGACAGCAGCAGAGAGTGGCTGTCGCCCGGGCTCTTATTAAAGAGCCTGTGCTTGTATTAGCCGATGAACCAACCGCGAACCTCGATTCTGCAACTGGTGGAGAGATAATGAAGCTTATGAAGAAGCTAAACAAAGAAGAAGAAATAACTTTCCTTTTTGCCACCCACGACCCGATGGTTATGGAATATTCTCGTAGGCGTATAAAACTCCGGGATGGAAAGATTCAAGAATGAAATTTGTCTTTAAATTAGGCATGAAAAATCTTCTTCGGTATAAAGAGAGAACTTTTCTCACCTGCCTTTCTCTTGCTGTCGGTGTTTGTATTCTTTTGTTTTTTAGCGGAATGCTGGAATGGGCGGATGAAGCTTCTATTCGTAATTTGAAAAAGTATGAGATGGCTTCTTTGAAAATAGGAAATATTGAATTTTTCGAAGAAGAAAATTATATCCCCGTAGAGAAAGTTGTTAAAGAAAGAGAAAAAATAGAGAAAATTCTAAACGGGAAAGGTTTAGCATTCACTCCGGAAATAAAATTCAAGGCAAGTTTGATAAACGAAGTTACAGGAGATTCATATCCGTTTTTTGGAATGGGTATAGAAGCGGAATCCCATAAAAAAGTTTATGACCTTCATGAAATGGTATATGAAGGAAATCTTCCCGAAAAGGGAAATGAGATAATGATTGGCAAAAATACAGTTGAATTATTGAATGTAAAGGTGGGAGATTTTCTTATTGTAGAAACCGATACTAAAACCGGAGCGCATAACGCGGATGCTTTTAAAGTTACAGCCTTATTCGAGACTCCAAATCCCGAAGTTAATAAGAACTTTTTCTATATCTCCATCGATGCAGCCAACAATTTACTTGACATGGGCGGAGACATAAATTTGATAAGTGTTAAAACGGAACAAAAAGCAGAGAAGCTCAGCCAGGAATTAAAAAAGGAAATCGTTGTGGACGAAATGACAGTTAAAACCTGGCAGGAGCAGGCACAAGATTACTTGGATCTCAGTCAGGGGAAAAAAGGCGGGTCTTCTATGATGCTCATGATGGTTTTTATTATAATAACGGTTGGTATTGTAAACACTATGAATATGGCAGTTTTTGAGAGGACGGGAGAAATAGGAATGATGCGGGCGATGGGAATGACAAACAGGGAAATTATTTTGAATTTTATATTTGAAGCCGGTGGATTGGGATTCATTGGAGGTGTTTTGGGGCTCATACTGGGCGCGGTTGTTACCTGGTATCTCATTCGATACGGATGGGATATGTCGAATTACGTAGGAGATATAAGTTACGGATACCGGGTTTCAGCTGTCTTTCGTTCCAAATGGGATTTTGGCATGATGGCAACCGCTTTGATATTTACAACAGTATCTTCGAGCGTTATATCCATATTTCCGGCAAGAAGAGCTTTGAAAAGAAGTATCTCTGAAACTCTAAAAAGCGCAGGAAAATTCGGATGAAGCATATCATAAGACTCTCTTTTAAGAATATATTCCGTAATAAAAGAAGAACTTTTCTTACTATTACAGCCGTCTTTTTTGCTACTTTTCTTGTGGTAATGTTTAAGTCTTTCATTGGTGGTTTGTGGGGTAGCACCATAAACAATGTGATAATGCTCGAGACGGGACATATAAGAGTGGCACACAAGAAATTTTTTGAGAAAGAAAAGACTCAGCCTCTGGAATATTATGTAGAGGATGCCGGAAAAATCATTAGTCAGCTGGAAAAACTAAAAGGAGTCGATTTCGCGACACCACGTATAAAAACTCCGGTGATGTTAAATCTTAACGAAAAGAATTATTACACCCAGCTTCTGGGTGTTGACCCTGAAAAAGAAAAAAGATTTAATGTAATCCATGAGAAAATAGTGGATGGGGAATATCTTTCTTCCGATTCAAAAGGTATTATGGTCGGTTCGGGCTTTGCCGAAAAATTCGACCTGCATACAGGTCAGAGGATAACTCTATTATCTCAAACCGTTTACAACTCTATTTCTGTCGAGTCTTTTAAGATAACCGGTATATTTACCTATGGAATAAAAAGTCTCGATGAGAGACTAATGGTTGCTCCCATCGCGAGAGTCCAGGATTTAGTAAAGATGGAAAATGGGGCATCCGAAGTATTGATCTTGCTGTATGATAGAGAAAAGAGTCTTGCAGTAGAAGATGAAGTTAATGCAGTTCTGCCTCCGGAGTATATCGCTAAGTCATGGGAAAGTCAGGGAAATTACTATAATATGATAAAGATAGCGACTCAAATTTACAACGTGGTCTATTTTTTCTTCCTTCTTCTCGCGAGTTTTGTTATAATAAACACCATTCTGATTTCCGTTTATGAAAGAGAACGGGAGATTGGAGCTTTGACCGCCCTGGGTATGAGTCAGGGTGAAGTTCTGAGTTTATTTGTCACGGAAGCAGGGATATTGAGTGTTACCGGTAGCCTCCTGGGTTCTCTCTCCGGCGGGTTAATTTCCTGGATTTTATCCAAAGTGGGCATTAATACTCTCGCTCTATTTGGGGACACCATGTCGGACATGAACATTTCCAATGTTATTTATCTTCGCGCACAATGGCAAACAGTAATTTTTAGTTTTATATTCGGCTTTCTGGTAAGTATTCTTTTTGCCTCTATACCGGCGTTTAAAGCGGTAAAAGTCGATCCTATAAAAGCTTTGAGATCTACCTGAAGGGGGTTTATATGAAAAAATTTCTTTTGATTTTCTTTTTTCTTCTTTGCTATGTGTTCGCCAGAGGAGCCGAATTAACAGGCAAGCAGATACTGGAAAAAGTGGAGGATAATGTATACGCGGAAACTATGGTCTATACCGGTGAATTTATTATAAATAAAGGAGAAAGAACCTTCGTTAAAACTTTTAAAGGATGGTCGGTGGGAGATAAAAAATCTTTTGTCGAGTTTACCAACAGAGAAGATTTTGGAGTCAGATACCTGAAGATCGAAGACGAACTCTGGATTGCCGAGGAGGGTGACGTAATAAAAATATCCGGTCATTTACTCAAAAGAAGTATTATGGGCTCGGATTTCAGTTTTGAAGATATGATGGAAAGTCATAAATTGAGTGAACTTTATGAAGTGACTGTCGCGGGAGAGGAACAGATTAGAGATGCAATGTGTTATATTCTGGATTTGGAATCGGAGAAAGAGGATGCTCCCTATGCCAGACAAAAAATATGGGTAGGGAAAAATGATTTTATTTCCTACAAATATGAATATTACGCTCTGTCCGAAAGATTGATGAAAAGCGCGGAAGTACTCGAAGTTCGAAAGATAAGCGGTAAAGATTTTCCGGTTAAAATAAAAATGATAGATGAGTTAAGAAAGGGATCTTCCACTGTGTTTGAACTGAAAGATTTAAAGCTTGATGTTAAAATTCCGGAAGAAGTTTTTTCCAGACAGAATCTTTTAGAATGAAAAAATTTCTCATAATAATTACAGGCTTCCTGCTGATTCCGCTTTTTGCTTATCCGCAGATTAATACATACGGAACATACTATAATAATTTTGCTGTTATAAGAAAAGATGGACAGTGGCAGTACTTTGACCTAAACCTGTTTTACTTGAAAATGCGTAAACCCTCTGATAATGATTTTAAATTAGAGAGTAATCTTTCTTTCTCGCTTTTGACTCAGCCCGGTGAAGAGAGCGAGGAAGAATTTGATATACAACTTTTAAATTTTCAGACTAATATTGCAGATATAAATCTTACTCTGGGTAGATTTTTACCCCAGTATCATTATACAAATTTTTTTCAACCTCTTAACGTTTTTCTGGGGCCCGAGTTTTTCAGAGAGGCTATTGTTTATAAAGGTATAGACGGATTGCGTTTAAGAAAATTTTTTACTCCAATGACTTCTCTGGAATATGTATGTAAACCTGAATCGGAGCTTTCCTCTTCATCTCACCTCCTTAATTTAACATCTCATTTAGGAACTTTTGATTACAGCCTTATATGTTTGTATGGGGGAGAGGACGAAACTTTTATGCCCGGGTTCGGTTTTAAAGGAGATATAGGAGTTTCTTTGTTTAATGAAACTTTATTCGAGATTGTAGAAAAGGATTCATTTAATATTACGAGTTCTACAGGTTTCGACTATAGCTTTGGCAACTTTATGACTATGGTTGAATATCTGTATAACGGCGGAGAGCGTTACCAATCGACAAGAGAGGGTTTGTCTCTTATAGGGACAAATTACCTGTTCTTAAATGCTTTTCATTTTGTTCCGATGGGAAGGAATATAGGCTGTTCTGCTATTCTCAATCTCGATGATGAGAGTTCGCTTCTATCTGCCTATTATCAAAAGGAAGTTCTTCACGGGGTGAATTTTCTAACGGGAGTTTATTTTCCTGTTTCCGGAGAGGAAACGGACGAATTCTCTTCCGGAAGTATAGGCTCTTTCATTTTGAATTGCTACCTTAAAGCAAAATTTTAAGTAATAGGTTTTAAATCTAATCCCATGTTATCTCGATTTCACTTGTAGTATCACCGTTAGTCAAAGATTTAACCATATTCAGATTGATATTTTTATACCTGCAAATTTCAAGCGTTTTTTCTATCCATCCTAAAACCCGATTTTCTACAATTTTATCCATTTCCGAAAATTCAGTTATTTTTAATAGTCCTTTTTTCTCACTTATGTTCTCTGCTTTCATTGAGCATGGTTTATAATAAGTTGAGAAGATTTGTGAAGCTCTTCTTGTTAGAGCTTGTGGAGTAGCTATTCTTATAAATACTTTATAAAAGCCTTGTAGAGCGTATTCGGCACTGAACCTTCCAATTTCCAGGGCACCCTTTAGGTCTTGTTTGTAGAACATGTCGCACATTTTTTTGGTAGGCTCAATAAATATTGTTTTTAGAGGGAACCATGAACTTATCATGATTTTAATTCTATAAACTTTATGTGCTTCTTCCGGGAGGGAGTCAAGCCATATATTAAAGTTCTTTTTGCCGAAATTGCTTTTTATGAATTCTGGCAGAACAACAATTGCACTTCCCTTCACTTCCATTTATTTTCCTTCCTTATATATTATTATACGACTTTTACAGAACATGTCAATGTATACTTGGATATGTTTTTTTATACGGATATTCTTGACTTTACTTTAAGAAAATTTAAAGTAAATTATAAAATAAGATTAATGGTTAATAATTCTTGCCATTCTAAAAGATCTTTTTAATAGAAAAAGGAGGATGGTATGGCGAAATCATACAAAACAAGTTCCGGAAATAAGGGTCTTAGTCCCGGTACCGTAATCTATATTGGGGAAGAAAAAACTGCCGAGGTCAGGATTTCAGTAATCGATTATAATGAAAACGAGTTTACCAAAAAAGAAGGAGTAAAGGCAGAGGATTGTTTTGCCTTTAAAGATAAGGATTCGGTTACCTGGATAAATATCGATGGTGTTCATAATACCGATATTATTGAAAAGATTGGAGAGTATTTCGGGTTACATCCTCTTGTAATGGAAGATATTGGAAATACAACTCAACGTCCGAAAATAGAAGATTTTGATGAATATATGTTTTTTGTAATAAAGATGCTTTATTACGATAACAACAATGAAGAGCTTGGAGTTGAGCAGGTGAGTTTGGTACTGGGTGATAATTTTGTTATTTCTTTTCAGGAAAGAGAAGGAGACGTTTTTGATTCGGTTAGAGAAAGGTTAGAGAAAGGAAAGGGGCGTATAAGAAAAATGGGGAGCGATTACCTTCTTTATAGTTTAATAGATGCAGTGGTCGACAACTATTTTTCTGTACTTGAAAAAATGGGGGATAGAATCGAAGAGTTAGAAGAAGATATTGTTGAGCGAACAGCCCCGGAATCTTTACGTAACATACATAAATCAAAAAAAGATATGATATTACTTCGCAGGTCCGTCTGGCCTTTGAGAGAAGTAGTTAATTCTCTTACCAGGGATAAGACTGCTCTTATTTCCGCAAATGTTATTATATATTTCAGAGATGTTTACGACCATACCATCCAGGTTATTGATACCGTTGAGACTTTTCGAGATATGCTTTCCGGCTTACACGATACTTATCTTTCAAGTATAAGTAATAAAATGAATGAAATCATGAAAGTATTGACTATGTTCGCTGCAATTTTTATTCCTTTAACTTTTATTGCCGGTATTTACGGTATGAATTTTCACTTCATGCCTGAGCTTAATTGGCGTTGGGGTTATTTTACTGTGTGGGGAGTGTTCCTTCTTGTGGGAGGGACAATGCTATTTTATTTTAAACGAAAAAAATGGTTATGACTTAAAATAAAACCTTAACCTATTTATAAAAAAAGGTTCTTTTTTCCGAAAGAACCTTAAATATATAATACTAATATAACAACGTTTTGGAAAAAGTCAAGGGCAGAAGAGGAATAAATATGCTTTTTCTTTTAAGCTTTTGTTTATCAATTACTTATAGTTATAAAAAGTTTAGTTGTTTTTTAAGATTTTTTATTGTATTTTATATTTAATTTAGTATTTTTTGCGTCTAAGAACATAGATCCAACTTATAGTATTTAAATAATCAGAATTTTCGGGTAATAAACTTTATGTTTTTAAACGTATTTCTACTTTTTTTGTATATTTATATTGGAACCGAATTTAATATGGTTGGGTCTAAGCTATAAATATGAAAAGGGGAAATATACTTTTATCGGTGTTTATTAATGCAGTAATTTTGCTTAGCCTATTAGGTTGTCCTATGATGATGGGTCCGCCACATGGAATGCCGGGAGACATGAGCAGGCTGAATTTTATGAAACCCTTTAGCGTTGTTTATCAAATAGATTATGGTGAAGAATCGTTCCCTTATATTAGAATATATTATAATGTTCCCTATTCGGGAATAACTTTTTTAAAAGAAGATTCGCTCTATAATGCTTCGTTTAGATTAAATGTTAATATTACATATGAAGGTGAAACGATTATAAATAAAGGCATTACAGAATCCATAATTATAAAGAACTATTCTAAAACTGTTTCGCCGAACGAGTCTTTTTTCGGAATTTTTAAAGAAAATATTTCTACCGGTAGAAATGAAGTATCTATAATGTTGATGGATAAAAATTCTGATAGAAAGTATGTGTGGAAGCGTGAGGTTTCAGTTCCGGAGCGTCCGAACATTCAGGAACAAAACCAAAAAAAATAATATTAGCCACAGATTTACACTGGATTACCCAACCACACCCCATTTTTTGTGTTTTTTAAAGCTCAACCCACAACACCAAATATTTAGACAGGATTAACAAGATTAACAGGATTTTTTTATTTTGTTTTTACTATTTAACAATTTGACTTAGATTCGAAGAATCTATGGAACCCGTCGTCCGTACTCGGTCTTCGGTCAGTCTTAGTTAAAGCTAAGACCTAAGCTGCAGTCGTGGTTCTCCCCATTCTTTAAGGTATCTCTTAAAAGTTTCTTTTATTTCGGGGTCATCGGTTTTTACTTCCATGTTTCTGATTTTGTTTTCGTATGTTTTACCCCAAAGTCCTATAGTAAGAGTAATTACTCCAAATAGAAATAATATAAGAGCAGCCTCTTTAAATAATTTGTTCAGTGCCAGAACGCCTAAAATAACGATTAACAAGATAAAGAAAACAATATAGTATACTGCGAGTTTCATATTCAGATTGATAATTTCTTTAACTTTTTCAAGGTCGTTCATCGACATAATTATCCCATTTGTTTCTTTTAATACGGTTTTTATTTTTGAAACAGCATAGAAATGAAAAACGAGTGCGATTACTACTGAACATCCGAGTATAATTAGAGAAATTCGAAACATAAGACCTCCTTTATTTGTATTTTAAGGGTAAATAAAAACGTTCGATATGTCAAGATATTTTATTTCAGGAGTTTCACGATTTTTTAAGTTATAATTTTTTAAAAGATATCAATTGCAATCGTTTCATTAGATTTGCAAGTGGATAGTACACATTCTCAAATTAAAGAACCGCGAGGAGTAACCATTCATCAGGAACGCGGTCAATTCCCCCGCCGAGGGAATTGCCGCTCGCTCTCAACCCTGTCCCGTGGAATAGAGGGACTTTATGCCAGACAAGCTATTCCACGGGATGAACTCCTCTTGAAATACAACTATTTCAAGAGACCGTGGCCGCTTGGCTTCTGAGACGTCCTTCTGAACGGTTACTCCTCGCTTTAATCACGCTGGAATACTTGGATTCCAAAATATCACAGCAATTTAAAGAGAATAATCGTGAAATTCTAAAGTTTATTTTAGTGAGCTTTTTGTCTTTAAAATTATTAATAGGCTTTCTCTCAATTTTTAAGTTCCCTTGACTTTTTATTTTTAAAGTATTAAAATGAATTTCATGTTTAATTATGGAAAAAGGGAGGAATCGTGAAAAATCCTATGTCTTTCAGGGTTGCCGTAAAGAGTATATTTTTTTCAGTGTTTATACTATTATGTTTCTCATCCTGCAAAGGTTCCAAGAGTGGTATCGCCGAAGATCTTATTAGGAAAATTGAGAGTAGTGATAACTTAGAGGTAGAGTTAGTATTCGAATGCGCCGAACCGCTTGTGGCTGTAGATTCCGATAAGGAAGGGAATTTTTATCTTGTAAGTTATAGTGGTGATATTTTCAAGATTTCTAAAGGTGGAACAACCGATACGATATATTCCGGTATTAAAAATTGTGGTTTTAGTCTTACATCTCTTACAGCGTTACCCAATGGAGATTTGATTGTCAATGATTGTGTGGACGGTAAGGATGTATTATTTAGAATATATAAGCAGGGAGGGAGGAGCGAATTTGCTAAAATCGAGAGCAATTTACTTTCTTTGACTTCTGATAATTCCGGAAGGGTTTTCGCCGGAGTCTGGGTTAGCGAAGGTAATCTTACCGTAGAATTCAACCCAAATCACTTATCGGCTGCCGAGTATATTGCCGGAAAGATTCTAGAATTTGATAAGGACGGAAATGTTGCGGGAATATATGAGGGCGGTTTACCGATGTGTGTAAGGAGTGATGAAACAGGAAATTTATTTGCTGCCGTTTGGGGAGGGAAGGGTGATTTTGAAGCTGAAGAAAAGAGTTATTCCGTAGCGGACCTGCGGCATATGTTCTGGATTACCTTGACTGAAGATACTAAAATAATATCTGTCGAGGGAGAAAAAAATATAAATACCGGCGACCTGAAAGCTATTTCATCTTTTGAGTTTCTTGGTGACGGTTCGATTATAGTTCAGGCCATTCCTGTGGTAGGTGGAGTAGGGCTTTATCTTGTGAAAGAAGGGGCCGACCCGGTAGATATTATGTTCAGTCAGGAAAAAATAAATCACAGCATCACCGGTCTTGAAGTTTCAGATGGAAATCTATATTTCATAAATGTTGATGGGAGGTTCTATAAAGTAAAGTAGTATATATTCTTTCGTATTTAATAATATTATATTGGTAGACTTTTGACTATAAATATATAATAAATATATATTATATAAGAATTAAAGTTTTGAAGGTAAATTTACAAGAAAACGCAGATTTCTTTGCAGTAATAATATGTTAAAAAAAATAATATGTTAAAAAAAAGTTATAAACCGTAGAGAAGAAGAGGGTTTTAACATCTCTTAAAAGGTTTTTTAAAGGGTTTGATTTGATGAAGAGATTTTTAAAGAAAGTACTAATATCTTTTTTTATAATATTATTGTTATTATATCTTTCAGGTTTTTTTCAACCTTTTCAAAAAGCTGTTCTAAATCTTTTTGTGGAATCTTTTGAAAAAGAGAAAGGTATTCGGCTTACTTTTGACAACGTTAAAGGGAATCTTTTTTATAATTTAAATTTTAAAAATATTAAAATTGGTGAAATTGCCGAAATACCAGAGATTGATATTGCTTATAATTTTTTTAATTTGATCGGAAAGAAGAAAAAAATATCGACTTTTTATATAAAGAGACCAATTGTATATGTTGAAGAAGCTTTAAAGCTAAATTTGAATGGGCATGGGGAAGGAGGTTTTATTATGGTAGATTCTTTTGTTATAGATTCGAGTAATGCCAAGTATAAAGATTTTACTTTACCTTTTTCCTTGTTTATGAAAGTGAAAGATAATAGTATTGAGATTAAAAGATTTTCTTTGGATTATCCAGGTTCAAATTTTAATTTTACCGGAGATTATAAATTAGACGGAACGCTTAATTTTTCCCATAAATTTAATTTGAATTTAATGGAGCTTGCAAAAATAGAAGGTAGCGTATCATCGGAAGGGAAATTGAGGGGTACCGGCAAAAATCCGGTTGGTTTGGGAGATTTATCTTTTTCCTCTCCTCGTTTTGGTAATATTTCGATGCATTATGAGGTTAAAGATAGTAATATATATTTTCAAGATATAAATATTATCAATCAAAAAGTTTCATTTGCGGGAAGCGCGAGGTTTAATTTCAGAAAAAAGACAGGCGATTACTCTTTTCTCGGGACTGGAGCAAATCAAAAAGTAAATATTGATGGAAGTTTTAACAAAAATACCGTTATTGCCAATTTACAAGGTAAAGAAATTGGTGCGATATTGGAATGTAATTTGGGAGATACAATAAACCTTAATCTTAAAGGTAAGTATAAGCGTTCTCCTTTAAATATGACTTTATACTATATTTCCGAGCATTTAAAAGGAAGAATTTCCGTACCATATTTTCCGGTAAATAAAGATTTTTCTTTAGAACACATAGCTGGTGATTTCGATCTAAAATTAAGTAAAAAATCGGTTAATGGGAAAGCGAATCTGAATGTTGAAAGAGTACTTTTTCGTTCCGGAGAGTTTGGAGGTCTGAATATCTTTTCCGATTTTAAAGAAAATAAAGTAATACTAAAAACCGCAGGTCTAATTCAAGGAAAAGGAGAGTTTCAGCTTGAAAAACCTGCGCTTTTTTTCTTTGATTTTAGTATGAAAGATTTTAATATGAATTTGTTCCTGCCGGAAGGGGATGGTAAAACAGATTTTTCGGGAAAAATAAAGGGAGATATAGCAAGACCGCGGGATGTTTCTATTTCTTTGTATATAGAAAATTTTGAATCAAAGTTTAGAGATTATAGTATATTTCTATCGGAAAGAATTCATATTCGATATTCGTATCCTTATGTTTTTGTTGCCCCCGCCAAAATTTTTGTGAATCAATCGGAATTAAATTTTTCAGGGGAAATCCCAATATTGGAAAACGAAAAGATTAAATTAGATTTTTCAACTCAAAAGTTTCAGCTTGAGGCATTAAATCCCTTTGTTAAGGCTTATGATTTTAAAGGTTTGCTTGATGCGGATTTTTCTTTGTCCGGGAAAAGAAGAAATCCGGAAATCTCAGGATATTTAAAACTTGATAGTTTATTTCTATTTATGAAAAATGATACACTTGGTCCGGTTAACATTGGTGCCGAGGCAACTCGGAATAATTTAAAGTTTGATATTTTGATAGCCGAATTTAGAGATATCGTTTTGGAGAATTTTGAACCGATTTCTGTAAAATTCGAAAAAGATTTTATTGAGATTGAGCCTTCTAAAATTAGACTTTTTGATAGTTATATATCTTTTTCCGGGATTATTCCTGTTCCTTTTAAAAGTGAAATGGATTTCAATATTTCTACAGATGAGTTTATGCTGAAAGGATTAAACTCATTAATACCGGGGAAAATAAATGATGGGAATCTCTCTTTTAACGTTAAAATACTTAAAACAAAACCTTTTCCCTCTTTAAGTGGAGAGATTATAGTCGATGACCTCGTTTTGCAATTTAAAGATAAAAGTCCTGTGGGACCGTTAAACCTGAATCTGGGATTATCCGGTGATACTGTTAGGATAAATAAATTTGATTTTTTGATACATGGTGAAAAAATTGTCAATGATGATGCCGTAATATTAAATTTAAAGCGAGAATTTGTTGAAATTTCTCAAGGAAGGTTTAAAATAGGAGATAATCCTTTTTCGTTTCATGGGAAGATACCGTTTGATAAAAATTCCGAATTTGATATTTATTGTAATTTTAATTCTCTCGATATTTCAATTTTTTCACCTCTTTTCCCGGGAAGTGTTTTTTCCGGTTTTGTTTCATCATCGGTAAATTTGAAAGGAACGCGTGTCAAACCTCAAGTATATGGAAATTTAGTATTGGAGGATAATAATTTTAAAATTAAAGAGAACTATTTTGGTTCTGTTAACGGAACTTTTTCTTTTAAAAGTGATATGATTGATTGTTCGGATATTGTTGTGGGTTTCAATAAAGGATATGCTCTTATAAACGGTAGTATCGGACTTAACCAAAGTGCTTCTTTAAATGTTGATTTTCGAGAAATTGTAATACCGATAAAAAAGAAATCACATTTGAATTTAAATGGGAAATCACAGCTTTCAGGTAGTCTTGATGTTTATTCGGTTTCAGGTGAGATGAGGCTTGATGGTGTTTATATGGATCCGTTTGAAAATCAATTAATAGGCGGTTTGTTGAAAAAAGCTAACCGTCCGGCAAGTAAGAGTTCAAATATTTTAGAAAAGATAAGACTTAATATAGGAATTGGTTCGGATTTTATTGTTAATAATAGGGAAGCTTATATAAAAACCGAAAGTGATCTTTATGTATCGGGTACAGCGTCCAAACCTGGAATGTCCGGAGAAACAAATATAATTGAGGGAGGGCATTTAAATTATTTGGGCACCAAATTCAATATTAATGAAGGTATCATCAATTTCATAGATCCTGCGGCTCTTAAACCTGAATTGAATTTAAGAGCTTCAAGTGAAGTTTTGCATGAGGGGATTAATTATTTGATATTTTTGAATATTTCGGGATCTCCTGAAAAATTGAGAATAGAGGTTTCTTCGGATCCTTATATGCCGGTTCAGGAAGTACTTGCACTTTTGATAACGGGAAAGACAAGAAAAATCGAACCTTTATCAAGTGCTCAAGGAATAGGAATGAAAGCGGTTAACCATATACTTGATGTAACCAAGGGTAGGGTTGAGGATCGTCTTGCCTCAATTCTGGGGGTAGAGAAGGTTACTTTAGATGATTCTATGAAAATTGGTCTTGAAAAACAAATCGGAAAGAGAATGAGAATTTCCTATAAGACCGGTTTTGAAGATTTTAGAAGACCTCAATTGGTTATTTATTACGACGTTATGCGCAATATTTCGATATTTTCGATTTATGACAGGGAAAACAGAGATGTTGAAGCCGGGTTTGACATTGATTTGAAAAAATGATTGGATTCTTTACTGTTATATTATTATTCTCTTCTTCTGAAATTGTCCGTTCAATCGATTTTTCAGGACTTTTGAATCTAAAAGAAAAGGAATTACGTTCAGTAATGCTATTGAAATCCCCCGGAATATTTTCCAAAAGTAAATTTGATGAGAGGATTCTGGAAGGTGACGTTGACGCAATCAGAGCGGTTTTTGTTAAAAATGGTTATCTTTCTCCCAATATTACGTATAAGCATAAAGCTGATTCTTCCGGTTTAATTGATATAGATATCTTTATAGAAGAGGGTAGACGGACTTTTGTGAAAAGTGTCGATTTTAACGGTAATACTTTTTTTAATAAGAAATACTTAATCGATATTATTAAAACAAGGAAAGGAGAACCGTTTGATCCTTTTCTTCTTGAGAAAGATTATTCGGAGCTTATACATAATTATGATAAGAATGGTTATCATGATATTACAGTAGATTCAAAAATAGATATTCTTGGAGAAGAAGCTAATATAGTTTATAATATAAAAGAAGGTAATAAAATATTTGTTTCAAACGTTTATATAGAAGGCGAACGTACTATTCGTCAAGATAGGCTTAAGATAGCTATTGGACTGAAAGAGGGTTCTATTTTAACGAATGATAAACTTTATGATTCTAAAAAGCGATTAAATGAACTTGATTTGTTTTCGCGTATCAGAATTGTCGAAACAGATTCTTCAATATACCGTAATTTGCTGTATAAGTTGGAACCTAAAGAACCTCTTGCCCTTAGGCTGCGTGTTGGATATTCTGCGCTTGATAGGACAAAGTTAACTTTTATGATATCGCGCAAAAATTTTCTTAATTCTTTAAGGAGTATAGGTTTATTGGGTAGGATTGGTTTAAGGGAGTTAGGGTTAGAGGTAAATTACAGAGATCCTATAACATTTGGAAGATGGGTGAGTAACAGTTGGGGGGTGAAATTTGGATATAAAAGAGAGATTGGATATGATATAGGAAGATTTGGAGCCTACACAATGCTCGTGCCCAGGCCTTTCTATTTACGTTATGATTTGGAAAGGGTTAGTCTTTATAATGTTGAGATAAGTGATTTAGAAGAAGAATCTCTCGATTGGCTGCAAAGGATATCAATTTCTTTAATGATAGACAGGCGAGATGATCCTGTTAGAGTTCGTGAGGGCTATTCTATATTTAACAGTATGGAATTTCAGGATATTGTTTTTGGAGCATCGGGTAGTTTTTTGAAGAATGATTTTAGATTTAGCAAATTCGTTGGAATTGGTAATTCTACTGTTGCATTCAGGACAAATGTAGGCATTATTCTACCTTTTAATAAGGAGACTTCTATTCCCATATATAATAGATTTTTTCTTGGGGGAGGTGCTACGCTTAGAGGATACGCGGAGAATAGGGCAGGTCCGGAAGACGAGAATGAAAATCCTCTTGGTGGAGAAAGATATTCTCTCGCATCATGTGAGTTAAGAATTCCTCTGTTTTCTAGTTTTTACGGAGCAATATTTACAGATATAGGATCGATCTCAGAGGATTTTGATAGCGACCAATTTAATATTTTAGGCTCTGCGGGAGCAGGTGTTAGATTTTACACTCCAATTGGGCCTTTAAGATTGGATTATGCCAGGAACTTTGAAGGTCGGGCTATGTGGCATTTTGCAATTGGAGAGGCTTTTTAATTTAGCTATTTGATAATCTTTACGATAGAACATTAATGAATTATAACCATTAAATATAATCAAGGTATTATCTGATTACATCTTGATAGTATACGTTTTTTAGATTGATGGAAGTAAGAATATTCAAGCAGGTCTACTTGACTAAATATGTTATTAATTTAAGATATACTTAACAGAGATGGAAGATAAAATTATGGAAAAACACCTGAAGATTGCAATCATATTAACTTCATTTTATTTTATTGTTGAAGTTATAGGTGGTCTTATTTCCGGTTCTCTTTCTTTGTTGGGTGATGCGGGACATATGTTCAGAGATGTTTTTTCTCTTTTTGTTACACTGAGTGCACTTAAGATTGCAAAAAGGCTTCCTTCGAAAACAAAAACATTTGGATATCACAGGGTAGAGATTTTAGCGGCATTTATTAATGGACTTCTTTTAATTGTAATTGGTTTCTGGATATTCCGGGAGACATTTAAGCGTTTTTTTGAGCCTGTACCTATCGAAAGTACCGTGATGTTTTTTACCGCTTTAATAGGTCTAATCGTAAATCTTTATGTTGCTTTTAAATTGCATAAAAGCGATGATATAAATATTAGATCGGCTTACTTGCATGTTTTTACGGACGCTTTAGCTTCGGTCGCTGTTATCCTGGCTTCTGTGTGGATTTTCTTTACGGGTCAGACGATTGTTGACCCGATACTTGGCGCAGTGATAGCGTTGTTTGTTTTCTTCTCTGCTTTTGCCGTGATTCGTGATTCGCTTAATATTTTATTGGAATCTACGCCAAGAGGTATCGATTTTGATAATCTTGTCAAAAATATAGAAAACATTGAAGGTGTTGAAGGAATTCATAATATTCACCTATGGAGTCTGTGTTCAAACTTGAATGTTATGGATGCGCATATTTTTACAAATATTTCCAATATGAGCGAAATTGAGAATTTGAAAGCAAAAATTAAGATGGAATTAGAAAAATATAACGTTAAATATTCGACTCTCGAATTTGAATGTGAGGAATGTGTCCGAAAGAGTAGAGTCGAAAGAATGGAACACTAATTTAGGTACTAGATACCAGGTCTCAGGTCCCAGATTTAAAAAAACAAAGCAAAAAACATTTTTTCTCTGTGTACTCTGTGGTAAAATTTTTTGTTGTTATTAGTTTTTGCAGTTAACACTCAAAAACTGCACCCTTCTATGAGATCCCCTTCGAATATACCTGCTTCTTTGAATTTAAATCCATTTTTAAAAAGGTACATACAAATAGCCACAACCTCGGGATCGTACAGAATCCCTTTATATTTTTGGATTTCGTTTAATGCAATTCCTATGCTGTGAGCATCTCTGTAAGGTCTTCTGGAACTCATCGCCTCTACCACATCAGCGACTCCCAGAATCTTTGATTCAAGAATCATATCGGCTCCTTTCAAGCTGTGAGGGTAACCGGAGCCGTTTATTCTCTCGTGATGTTGAAAGACAATTTTTGCTACTGGTCCGGGAAAGTCTACGGATTTTAGTATCTCAAAGCCTACTTGAGCGTGGTTTTTTACCAGAGCCATTTCGTATTCGCTTAGTCCAACAGGTTTGTTTAATATCTCGGCCGGAACATGAATTTTCCCGATGTCATGAAGAGCACTGGCTATTTTAAGTATATTTAACCTGTCTGCTGAAAAAGATTTTTCTTTTCCTATAGCAATTGCAAGCTGAGATACTCTTCTCTGGTGTCCTGCCGTAAAGGGGTCTCTTTTCTCGACAGTTTCAGAGAGAGCAGACACCGTACCGTCTAGGATTTCTGTTAGCTTACAGAAACTGTTTTTTAGCTCTTTTTCTACTTTTTTTCTTTCTCTTATATCATTATATAGGGCAAATACCCCGATAATCTTACCGTCCTTACTAATTGGACCACCGCTGACATGAACGTCTATTAAGGTACCATCCTTACTCTGCATTACTGTGTCAGATTTCGTTATTTCACCTCTTAATATTTTTTGAGAAAAAGACTCAGCTTCATCTTTATGATGTTCGGGTGCTATTAAATCTTTAATATGTTTTCCTTTTACTTCGTCAAAAGAATATTTAAATAACTCATGAAAACTTTTGTTAATTTGTACAACTTTGTCTTCTTGGTCCAGTAAGGCAATTGCAGATGGGGAATTGTCAAAAAGAGATTTAAAATAATTTTTCTGGATATTTAATTCTTCTTCTGCTTTCTTTTTATCCGTGACGTCAATCGCAGAAGATATAACGGCCGGCGCGCCCTTAAAATCATTGACGTGTTTGCTGCCGCAGGCAAGCCATCGTTCTTCTCCGCATTTTTTTATGACTTTAATTTCATAATAAGAAGGGACTTTTTCTCCTTTAAGATGTTTGATTCCTCGGGCTTTAACAATGTCTTTGAACTCAGGATGAGCAATTTCCCAGAAGTGCATATTGTACAGTTCATCACATGTATAACCGGAAAAAAGCTCGGCTGTTTTATTGACATAAATAAATTTATCCCTGTAAGCAAAGATTATAAGCGGTGCATGTTCCGCCATTATTTTATATCTATCTGTGTCTATGGAATTCTGTGATTTTTTTTGAGAGAGTTTTTCGCGTAGAAAATTAATTTCTTGAATAAGGTCTTCTCTTTCCATGCCCTCATTCATAAAAAAAAACCCCCTTCTTTATTTATTATATTATATTTAGAAATTTATATATGGAATTTCCATAATAATTATAAGGGTTTTCGTCTTAAAGTCAAGGGTTTTTTATCTGGAAAAGGTTTATTGGTATGGTTTTATAGCGTTATCGGTTAACTTTCCCCCTCAAAAAGTATATTATTTGATATTTCCCCTCCAAATATTAGCCACAGAGACACAGAGAACACAGAGAAAAAAACAATATTTTTTGTTTTAAAAACTACCGACCCACAAACCCAATTCTAACCACAAAATTACTCCGATTTAATATTTATTTTTTTATTAAACAACAATTAAAGACGGGGTGGTTGGGTAATCCAGTGTAAATCCGTGTTAATCTGTGGCTAATTATAGGTTGGGGGGTGGATGTGTTTTCGTGTTTTTTGTGTGTTTCGTGGTTTAAAGTCAGCCTAAGCGCTTCATCGCGATTGCAGCCTGCCCTGCAGAAATTCCTCCATCATTCGGAGGTAGTTTTGCGTGGTTATAGACCTCAAATTTTTCTTTTAACAACTTTTTAGTTGTTTCTTTTCTTAGAATCATATTCTGAAAAACACCACCGGAAAGACAAATTTTATCTATACTTGTTTCTTCTCTTAATAAACTTGAAACCTTTACAATCATTTCCGCTAGACCTATATGAAATTTCATAGAGATAGCATCTATAGTGACTTTACTTTTAATATCTTTTATTATCGATCCTATAACGCCTAAGGGGTTTATCACGTAAATATCATTTTCTTCTTGTATGTCAAATTCATAAAATCCGCCTCCGCTTTCTTTTACTATCATCTCAAGCTCGATCGCAGCTTGTCCTTGATACGTTATGGATTCCCTTATGCCCATGATAGATGCGACCGCATCAAACAGTCTTCCTATAGAGGAAGTTTCTGGTGAGTTCACGTTCTTATCTATCATATTTTTAATTATTACCCATTTTTTCTTATCGAGTCTTTCAGTAAATTCTATATTTAATTTAAGAAAATCTTTTCCAAATGTTTTATATAAATACGCAGCACCCATTCTCCAGGGTTCTTTTACAGCCATATCGCCACCCGGAAGCGGAACATACTGTAAATGCGCTTTTCTTTCAAAATTCTCCAAATCGGCAATCAGGAATTCTCCTCCCCAGATTTTCCTATCCGCGCCATACCCGGTTCCATCCCATGCCACTCCGATCACTTTTTCATCTACTGCGTTATCCAAAAGACATGCTGCTATATGGGCATGATGATGTTGTACTTCGATTAGAGGGCTATTATTCTCTTTTGCCCATTTTTTGCCGAACTTGGTCGCTTCGTACTCGGGATGTAAGTCCACTACTGCTATATCGGGAGGAATGTCGAAGAAATTAATAAAATGTTCTATTCCTCTTTCAAACGCTTTTATCGTTTCAACATTGTCCGTTTCTCCTATATAATGACTTACGAAAATTTCATCCTCTCTTGAAATGGAGAAAGTATTATGCTTATGTGCGCCGAATCCGATAATTTTATTTTTATTTTTTACGGGACTTCGGAGCGGCCCGGGCGCATAACCTCTTCCGCGTCTTAACAAAAGAACTTTTCCGTCAGCTACTCTGGCTATGGAATCATCCGCCTGAATCCATATATCCCGGTCATGGACAAGGAAATAATCGGCAATATCACCGAGCCTTTTAACTGCTTCTTCATTATCAAAAACTATCGGTTCATCTCTTTTGTTCCCGGAAGTCATCACTAAAACCTCTAAATTCTGAAATAAAAGAATATGCAAGGGGGTATATGGCAATATAAAGCCAAGAAAATTATTGTTCGGAGCTATATTCGCCGGAAGAATACAATCTTGCTTCTTTTTTAGAAGAACAATAGGAGCTCGGGGACTTATAAGGAGTTTTTTTTCTTTATTGGAAACATGGACAAATTTGCTTATAACAGAAGTGTCTTTTGCCATAAGAGCAAGCGGCTTATAGGGGCGTATTTTTCTTTCTCTTAAAGTTTTAACGGCTTTTATATCTTTTGCGTTACAGGCGAGATGAAATCCTCCCAGACCTTTAACTGCGATTATTTTCCCTTTTTTAAAAAATGCAGTTGTTTTTTCTATAGGGTTACCTTTTATTTTTTTCCCTTTTGAGTCCAAAAGTTTAAGATGAGGGCCACAATCACCGCATGCATCGGGCTGCGCATGAAATCTTCGGTTCGCAGGGTTTTCATATTCCGATTTACATTGTTCGCACATTTTAAATTTTTTCATAGTTGTGTTTTTTCTATCATACGGAAGTTCTTTTGTTATTGTAAAACGAGGGCCACAGTTTGTACAGTTTATAAACGGATATAAATATCTTCTGTCCTCGGTATCCAGTAATTCTTTTTGACAATCCTTACACGTTGCTATATCCGGGGGAACCAGGGTTGTTTTTTCTTTCTGCTTTTTACTCTCGATTATTTTGAATTCACGAAATTTTTTTAAAGGAAGTTTTTTTGATTGGATTTCTCCAATATTTGAAAGTGGAGGGGGATTTTTTTTGAGTTCTTTTAGAAAAGAATTGATATCCGGGGAGAAACCTTCAATATCCAGTGTTACTCCTTTACTGTCATTAAGTACAGACCCCTTTAAGTTATATTTTTTTGCGAGGCGATAAACTGTCGGACGAAATCCAACTCCCTGAACAATCCCTCTTATTTCGATTATTCTTCTTTCTTTATCCATCACTTGTAAAGATAGACTCAATACTTATTAAGTCAATAAGAGATGGATTATATTGAAGTTCTTGACTTAACAGTCTAATTGCGTAAATTAGAAAAGGTGGGTTTTTAATTATGGATAAAAAACATTGGAAATAATATCTCTAAAAGGAAAAGACTCCTCTCGATATTGGAAATTAAAATCTTATATAAAGAAGCATGCATTGAAGAGATAATAAAATTCATGTTTAATTGTGTAGATTAGAAAGGTAACGAGTTTGTTTACTCATACTATGAATGAGATTTATAACTAATTTGCAGGAAACCCTAAAAAAAAATTTTGCTAGCGACCGATATTCCGGTGGCTAAAACTTAGTGTTATGCCGAATTATTAAATCCATGAAACATATAACTATTTCTGACGTACTAAGATTTATCTCAATTTTTCAATTTCTTCTCTTCTCGTTTTTTCTAATCTTTTATAAAAGAGGAAATTCTCTTAGGAATAAACTTTTGGCTGTATTTTTATTGTCTAAAGCTCTATGTTATATAGATTTTATATTGTTTCGTTTTAGGGTATATTTCATCGATGCATGTCCACATATTTTTCTACTCGGTTACCATTTTGAACTTTTGTTAGGTCCCGCTCTTCTTCTTTATACAAAATCATTTCTAGTCCCTCGATTGAAATTCCGGCCTATAGATTCATTGCACCTTTTGCCATTCATTAGTCATATTATATATTTATCGTCAAAATTTCATCTCCATAGCACAGTATTTAAAAAAAAGCTCCTAATCAATAATAGAATATTTTCTCCTTTAGAATACAGGTTGAATGAAAGTCTTATCTATCTTCATTTTATAATATATGCAGTCATTGCAATTATTATACTCTATAAATATAGATTAAAAGTTAAATCATTTTATTCCACGATAGAAAAAACAAGTTTGATCTGGTTAAATATAATTCTGTTTGGTTTCCTATTCATTTGGTTATTAGCGTTATCGAATACTATATATTGGTGGCCACTTCAATGGGATCTCTTGGTATTGAGTATATTTATCTATGCAAATTTAATTGTATTTTGGGGATTACAACAACCAGAGTTATTCGGTTCTGCCAAAGATGCTGTTGTTGTTCAAAAATATATAAAATCATCATTAAAAGAAAAAGACAAAGATCGATATGTAAATAAAATCAAAAATTTTATGCAAACACAAACACCCTACTTGGATCCAAATATAACACTCACCTCATTTGCCAATCAATTATCCATTTCCCCTCACCATCTCTCACAATTAATCAATGAACGTTTTCAATGTAATTTTTATGATTTTATCAACGAGCATCGAATTGAAGAAGCAAAGCAACTCCTCACTCGGCCTCAATCACATAGAAAAGTAACAGTTTTAGAAATTCTTTACGCCGCGGGTTTCAATTCAAAATCGGTTTTTAATACTGCTTTCAAGAAATATGTTGGCATGACGCCAACCCGTTTCAGAAATCGTACCCAAAATAACTCTACATACAACAAACCCTTTTAATTCGCAAATATTTTTCAATTAGGCAATAGGCGTTTTTAGTCAAGTTTTAAAAATCGCTTTGTAGCATATCAGTCACCTTCTGGCTTTTTTGCAAAAAAAAATAAAAAGATTAGCCACCAACTTACCCTGTTGTGGAATAGAAAGAGCTAGCTGGGAAACAGTCTCTTTCACGGGGCAAGCCTGGGTATAGCAGGCTGCAAAACTCGCAGTTACAATATCATTAAACCCTAGGATACCTCGATATATAAAAGGGTTCGAGATAATCGGCTCGGTCGACTTTATCGAATTATATGGATATAATATCTATGATAATTTGAAGAAAGCAGCAGGAGTGAACCTTGAAAAGTGAAGTTGCCGCAATGTCTCGGCAGTTAAAATTTGGCGTTAGGTATTTATGATATTATGTTAAAAACTACGAAAAAGGAGGTTGACGAAATGAAAATTTTCAAAATACTTGTATTTGTAATATTATTTATAACTTACCAAGTAATGGCGCAAATATCAGAAGGACAACTTATTGAAATAGATATTCCCGCACCATCCCTAGCGAGTAACCTGTTCGAAAACCTAACAGAAAATTCAATTGCAGTTTATTTACCGCCTTCATACAATACATCAAATATAAGATATCCGGTAGTATATTATCTTCCGGGATTTGTTACGGAGCTCGAATGGCTTTTAAACGGCTTTGGTTTTCAAGGTTTTAAACTTAAAGAATCAATGGATGATTTGATTACTCAAGGAAAAATGGAGGAGATGATTGTTGTTATGACAAATGGTCTCAATTTCATGTGGGGAGGTTTTTATGTAAATTCACCTGTCACCGGAAATTGGGAAGATTATGTGGTTAATGATCTTGTAGACTATATTGATGGTCATTACAGAACATTGGCCTGTGATTCCTCAAGAGGAATTACGGGACATTCTATGGGAGGATTCGGCGCTTTAAATATCGCAATGCGCAATCCGGATGTTTTTTGCGCAACTTACGGTTTGTGCCCTGGATTGTTCGACACGAATGGATTATCGGATATGGGTATGCTTTCACCACAGGCGAGAGTCGAGCAATTTCTTTCTAAACAAGAAGAATGGTCGGCAATGGATGAGGATACTGCTATAGTGGCAATTAAAGAATATATCGATTCTCTTAAGTCGGAATGGGATGAGATTACAGTTATTTCCTACGCGTATGGCGCTGCATTTTCCCCAAATCCCGATACAAATCCACCTTACATTTATTATCCGTACTATAAGTCTGGAGAACAAATTCTTTGCGACTCAACACTTCTACAGAATTATGAAAGCGGATTTGGAGGATTAGCCTGGAAAGTCGGACAGTATAAGGAAAATTTATTGAATTTGCGGGGGATTGTAATCGATTATGGAAACTCCGATGAGAATCCATGGATACCACGTGGATGCAATTATTTTTCCCAAATTCTAAATGATAGTGCAATTTCCCATGATTTGCTGAGCTTTAGTGGAGGACATGATAATAGAGTTAGATCCAGGATTGAAAATTCTATAATGCCTTTTTTCTCTGAAATATTAGCATTTGACACACTATATAATTCAATTGGATTAGAAGATGTTCCCTCAGACTATCTTCTTTCCAATAATCCTAATCCCTTTAATCAATCAACTACAATATTTTTTGAAACTCCAAAAAAAACGCTTATAACTTTAGAAATTTATAACACCTTAGGAGAAAAAATAGAAACACTTGTGAACGAGGTTCATATTGCTGGTAAACACAGATTAGATTGGAATGCGAAAGGTTTAGGAAGTGGTATTTATTTGTGTAAATTAAAAGCCGGCGAATACTCAAAAACAAAAAAAATAATATTTCTAAATTAAAGAGCATGTATTATTACGGACAGTAGTTAACCGAAAAAATATACGTGACTAAAATTAGAGACAGCAAAGATGTGAATTTTGTCACATCGCAAATTTATGATTCAATGGAGAATAGAAATAGAAACATTGGTTGACTAAAAACACAGTTTTGTGGAAATGTTTAGGCGACTGAACCACGACTCCCTGAACAATCCCTTTTATTTCGATTTTTCTCCGCTGTTTATCCATATCGCATAAAGATAATTTTTATAGTTACTAAGTCAAGAAGTGATGGAAAGGAAATAAAATTTTTCAGTCTCAAGAATGTTGACTTTTTATAATAAAAACATTAAACTCCTAATATGAAAGGCAATAAGAACTTGGGTGAATATCTTAACAGCCTATACCGAATTTTCTTGATTTTTATTGTAATATTTATAAATGTTGCTGTTCTGGCTTCCGTAAATCAAATTCAATTGAGCGAAGATTTACGAATTACGGAAATAGAAAAAGAAGTTTATGTCGTTACTCATTATTTCCCCTGGCAAGGTAATTCTCTAGTCGTATTCTTATCTGGAAACGATGTAGTTTTCGTTGATACTCCTTACAATAATGAAGCCACAAGAAGAGTTGTTGAGTGGATAAGGAGTGAAAATGGGGAAGCCAATATCATAGAAATCAATACAGGGTTTCACAACGATAATTTGGGAGGGAATGAATATTTGCTGAGTCAAAACATCCCTGTGTACGGTTCCGAATTGACAGCTAAACTGATAGAAAATGGGAGAATATACGAAACAATGGCAGCGGCTTCGGAGATGTTGAAGAAATCGGGGAAAGCAAGTCAAGAATGTCTTGAATCGTATAAAACCCAAAAGTTCGAAGCACCAAATCGTTTATTTGATATTAAAGAAGGGCTTAAACTTAACGTGGGAGAAGAAACAGTAGAGGTTTATTTCCCCGGCGAATCCCATTCTACAGATAATTTAGTGGTATATTTTCATAATAAAAAGATTTTATTCGGCGGGTGTATGGTTAAGTCTCTTGAAAGTAGAGGGCCCGGTTTTACCGGTGATGCGAATATGGAAGAATGGCCCAAATCGGTTGAGAAAGTCTTAAAAAGATACAAAGATGCAAGAATAGTCGTTCCCGGTCATGGAAATTGGGGAGACACAAAATTGTTAAGGCATACTATTGACCTTTTAGTAAATTATAATAAAACAAATTAAAAAGGTTAAACCAAAGATGATAAAAAAAATAGTTATTATTTTTTTAATATTCTTAATTAAACAACTATCTGCTCAGGATACTTTATATTTAGACAGCACTGCAACGATTGAAGAAAGGGTAGAAGACCTGTTGAGCAGGATGACATTAGATGAGAAAGTGGGGCAAATGATTCAGGGAGAAAGATCATCTTCCAATATCTTAAATAATATATCAACATATTATTTAGGTTCTGTACTAAGTGGAGGCGGCTCGACGCCATCACCAAACACTCCGGTGAGCTGGGCAGATATGTATGATAGCTTTCAGGAGGCGGCAATGTCGACTCGTCTCGGCATACCTATAGTCTATGGAATCGATGCGGTGCACGGTCATAACAACGCTTACGGCGCGGTAATATTTCCTCATAACATAGGATTAGGGTGTACTCGTGATTCTATCCTGGCTGAAGAAATAGGAAGAATTACGGCAATGGAAGTATCCGCGACCGGTTTGAACTGGACATTCGGTCCCTGTATCGCCGTTGCAAGAAATGAACGTTGGGGCAGAACGTATGAAAGTTTCGGTGAAACACCGCAGTTGGCTGAAATGATGGGCTCCGCAATAATTAGAGGTTTCCAGGGAGATACAATAGCCCGGCGTTCCAGTATTTTAGCCTGTGCGAAACACTATGTTGCGGACGGCGGAACAACTGACGGAGATGACCAGGGAAACGCACAAATAGATGAAGAAACCTTACGGGCTATTCATTTACCCGGTTATATTAAAGCAGTTGAGAATAACGTTGGGTCTGTTATGATTTCGTTCAGCAGTTGGAATGGAATTAAATGCCATGGAAGCTATTATTTAATAGATACTCTTCTAAAGGAAGAGTTAGGATTTGAAGGTTTTGTTATATCCGATTGGAACGGAATAGATCAATTAAGCGGTTCTCTCGCGGATAAAATTGAAACGGCTATAAACGCCGGAATAGATATGACTATGACTCCCTTTGACTATATTCAGTTTTATACCACATTAAAAGACCTCGTCGAAGAGGGAGATGTTAGTGAAGATAGAATAAACGACGCGGTAAGGCGTATTTTACGAACAAAATTTAAAATGGGATTATTTGAAAGACCTTATGCCGATAGAAGTCTTTTAGATTCGCTTGGAACCGAAGCCCATAGAGCAGTCGCGCGGGAGGCAGTTCGTAAATCTTTGGTTTTATTGAAAAAAAAGGATGGGATATTACCTCTATCTAAAGAAAACATAAATATTTTTCTCGCGGGAGAACATGCCGACAATCTTGGATATCAATGCGGAGGCTGGACAATGAGCTGGCAGGGTGGTAGTGGTGATATCACCATAGGAACCACAATTCTGGAAGCCATACAAGAAGAAGCGCCCAGCGCAACAATTGACTATTCAAGCGAAGGAGCGTTAAGTGATACAACAGCCGATGTCGCTGTTGTGGTTATTGGCGAAACGCCTTATGCCGAAGGGTACGGCGATAGAAATGATTTACATTTATCGATATCAACAACCAACTTAATCAGAAATATTAAAAACGCCGGTTTACCCGTTATTGTTATCTTGATTTCAGGAAGGCCACTAATAATTGAATCTATTATTCCATATTCTGATGCTATTATAGCAGCCTGGCTGCCGGGAACCCAAGGAAGGGGAATAACGGATGTATTATTTGGTGATTACAATCCAGCCGGACTCCTGTCGCATAGTTGGCCGGCAGAAATGGAAGATATACCTATTAATTTTGGTGATAGTGTATATGAACCATTATTTGAATATGGATATGGAATTACCGACTTATCCGATTCTCCTGTTGGATCCGCTCCTGTTTTTTATTCTGCTGCGGTTGATTCAAATGGAGTCGAAATTCATGCGGCTTTTAATAAAAATATGCTTAAACCAGTCAGCGGCTATTCGGATTTCGTTATAAATCAGAATAGCTCAAATAATATTTCTATAGAGAATATCAAAGTCCATTCTAATGATTCCACTGCACTTAAATTACAGTTTACAGAAACTATGGAAAAAGGAGACGAAATAACAATTGCTTATTCAGGTGAATTGGTTTTTTCAGAAGACGGAGGACAATTAGAACCTTTCGGACCGGAAAAAGTTTATAACAGGTTAGATGAAGAAAGCGGAATCACCAACGAAGAAAAAACCGAATTCGCATATAAGGTAAAACAAAATCATCCGAATCCTTTTAATGCTGTAACTTATATTGAATTTAAAATACCTAAAAGAGAAAATGTTTCACTCGGCATCTATAATGTTTCAGGTCAAGAAGTAGAAACACTTGTCAATGAAGAACTCAATGCCGGAAAATATATATACAAGTGGAATGCCACCAAATATCCCAGCGGTATATATTTTTATCGATTTAAAACACCTGAGCTCGAATCTTTGGGAAAAATGATATTACTGAAGTAGATTTTTTAAGAAACATTAAACGAAAAATACAATGACACGCAGCAGTTAAGGAAGAAAAATCTTGGCTTTATGATGAAATTATTTAATTTTAGAGAAGCAATAACAATACAAAGGAGGCATTATGAAACATAGAGTATGTTTACTTATTTTTTTATCAAGCATTATTTTATTTGTCGCATGCGCAGGTAAAATATCTAAAAAAGATACAAATGTGAACACAGGCTTTGTCGAATGTACAGGTAAAATATCCGGAAAAATCACAGAAGTAAACACAGGCAAAGCTCTACCTTATGTAAACGTTTTAATCTTAGGAGAAAATTTAGGCGCTGTAACTGACACAAATGGATTATATACTATTTCAAATGTTCCACCTGGAAGTTATTCTATGCAAGCCAGGCAGATGGGGTATAAAAGTGTTACTGTAATCGATGTTATCGTTGTAGCCGATTCGACGACAACAATCAATTTTGAATTATCTCCTGTGATAATTAAAGGAGGAGTAAAACTTGGCCCGAAGTGAGAGATTATTAACAAAGATTTGCATTAATCTGTCATTCCTGCATGCCTAACAGCATTCGCGGAATTTCCCATGGTTTTACGTAACCCGGAATTTAAAGATAAATCAAAATTATTTGGAGGTTGAATATAATGAAAAAGTTGTTTTTGTCTCTATTGCTTTTAAGCGTATCACTTTTTGCAGATCGTGGTTCTATTCCGTTTGACCCCGACGTAAGAATCTTCGAACCCACACAGAGAGCAATGATTGCCTGGAACGGAACAGAAGAAATACTTCTTCTGTCCACAGACATGAAAGCTTCCGATTCCACCGAAGTCCTGGAGGTTCTGCCTTTACCCGCCGAACCTGCTGTAAAAAAAGGGGACATAGAAGTTTTCAGAAAAGCCACACATCTTATAAACAAAAAGATACGAGAACAGAATCTGCTCGTATCAAAACGAAACGGAGGGAAAGAAAGAACGAGCGAACCGGCAGGAGAAATTACCTTTCATAAAAAGATTGGAGCGCATGACATTAACGTTGCCCATGTTTTGGATAAGGATGGTTTTATAAGCTGGGCTGAAAAATATTTAGATTCTTTGGGGGTTGAAAACCCTAATATCCCCGAAGGATTAAAAAATGTTGTCGGTGAATATCTGACAGACAAGTTTACATGGTTTGTTTTCGATGTTATATCTTTAGATAAAGAATTAAAAACGAATGACGCCATACAATATAGATTTAAAACGGACTTTTTATTCTATCCTGTAAAGATAATGAGCACTGAAGAAGGATACACCTCCATGGATTTTCTAATCCTGACACCCCAATTATTAAGAAATTTTCCCGGAATTCCACTGGATCGAATCCATCTTGAGCATGAACCAATTTCTATTACTTCAGAAGAACTAAAGGGTCTTAATGAAGAAATGGGCGAACTTTTAGGACATAAGGAAAATACAAAACTACGAATATGGAAAATTGAAGGTCTGATTTCCGATTTCAAGAATGATTTAATAGCAAAATAATTTAAGGAGGTAAAAATGCAAAGAAGTAAAACAAATATTTTTTCAATTCTTCTCGCCAGTATAATCATCTGTCAGATGGCGGGTATCATAGGTTCTGTATTCACCACTCCTGCTATACCCACATGGTATGCCAGTATAAATAAACCTTCATTTAATCCTCCCAACTGGATCTTTGCTCCTGTCTGGACTACTCTATTCTTGCTTATGGGTATTGCTTTATTTCTTGTATGGAGAAAGGGTTTTAAGAGAAAAGATATAAAGATAGCTTTTTCTGTTTTTATTTTTCAACTTGTCTTAAATGTGCTTTGGTCTTTTTTGTTTTTCGGACTCCAATCACCCTTTGCCGCTTTTATCGAGATTATATTTCTTTTGCTTGCTATATTAATAACAATTATTCTTTTCTTCCGTATATACTGGGTAGCAGGAGTAATGCTAATTCCTTATATACTCTGGGTGAGTTTTGCTTCAGTCTTGAATTTTGCTATCTGGAAACTTAATATTTAAAAATAGCCATATAAAGAGTCATGGGTCACGAGTCTTGAGTCATGTGTCGAAACAAAAAAATCAGAAAATATAAAATCAGTGTAAATCAGTGAAAATCCGTGGCTAATATTTTAGTTAGGAAGGTTAGGAGGTTCAAAACAACAAAAAAATCCTGTAAATCCTTTTTCTATCCTGTCGAATTTTGGGATTTGGGGGTTGGGATTTAGTTAAACAACAAATAAGAATCCTGTAAATCTGTGTTAATCCTGTCTAAAATTTTGGGTTGTGAAGGGTAAAACAAATATAATCTTTTTTTCTCTGTGAACTCTGTGGTTAAGTTTTTTATAATAGTTGTGATGTAATTACTTCTTTCATTTTTTTGGCGGACTCATCCCAGGAAAAATTCTCTGCCCATTTTTTTGCCTTCTTTCCCATCTCCTCAACCATCTTTTTATCGGCTAATATTTTTATAAGAATTTCGGATAAGCTCTTAGTATCACCAAAAGGGTAAATATATCCACTAACTCCGTCTTTTACAGTTTCTCTAAGTCCGGGTGAATCAGGTACAACCGAAGGCGTACCGCTACTTTGAGCTTCTATAGAAGTCAATCCCCAGCCCTCTTTCGGGGATGTGTTAACTGAAACCCAGGAAGAGGAAAGTAATTCTACTTTTTTCTCAGTGGAAACATAATTAGTGAATTCAAATGAATTTTCGATTTTATTTTTTCGGGCAATCCTTTTAAGACGGGGTAAATCGTCCCCGTCTCCCACTAAAATAACTTTCAGCTCAGGGATCACTTTCAGTATCCCGGAAATAGAATCAATTAAAACATCTATTCTCTTATATTTTTTCATCCTGGCAAGGCAAATAATTGTTGGGCTTTTGCTTAATTTCGATTTAGATTGGTAAGACTTTATGTCGACTCCATTATAAATTATTTGAACGTTCTCCTTTGAAATTCCCATTTTGACTATTTCGTTTTTAGAACTCTCCGATACGGCGATTATAGTTACGTTTTTGTAATGTTTTGGTATAAGTTTTTCTGAGAAATAAACATAAGAAGCTGAAATTGGGTTCGTCTCCGTATAGATTGTTTTTCCGAAAAGATGATGGATCAATGCAATTCTTTTTTCTCGTATAAACTTACCGCCGAAGAAAGGGATTTTATTCAGGTCTTCTATAACAAGATCGATTTTTTCAGTCTTGGTTATTTTTTTGTATGCTTTAGGAACATAGAAGTTAAATGTATTTCGGGATCCAACCCTGTAGATTTTTATTCCGTCTATTTCTTCAAATTTTTGTGCTTGGCTAAAATGTGTGCATAAAAGAGATATATTGAAATCCCCCGTTATGCGTCTGAATATTTCGTGAAGGTGGACCTCTGCTCCTCCGGATAGAGGATTGGTCCAGTCCTGCCAATTTATGATTAATACACTGGGTTTGCTTTTACCCTTTCCCATCAACACGACCATCCTTAAGGTATATCTTTCTCTTTCCTTGCTCGGCTACATATTTTTCATGCGAAACAATTATGATTGTTTTCCCTTTCTCATATAGGTCTGAGAGGATTTTCAAAATTTCTTCCCCGCGTACCGAATCCAGATTGCCGGTCGGTTCATCAGCTATTATAATTTCCGGTTCGTTGGCAAGGGCTCTCGCAATTGCTACCCGTTGACGTTCCCCACCCGAAAGCTGGTTGGGGAGATGGTTTACTCTATCTCCAAGCCCTACATTTTCCAGAATACTTATGGCTTTTTCTTTTCTTTCTCTGGGCGCGACTCTATTGTATATCATTGGTAAAGAAACATTATACCATGCAGGTACATCCGGTAACAAGTAAAAATCCTGGAAAACGAAGCCTATAAATTCTTTTCTTATATCGGCAAGTTGATTTTCATTCATCTTATTTACATCCTTACCCTGCAGGGAATAGGAACCTGCCGTAGCCACATCCAGACATCCGATTATATGCATCAGCGTAGATTTGCCCGAACCGGAGGGACCGATTATTGAAATAAATTCTCCTTTTTTTATGCTAATATCGACGCCCCGAAGAGCTTGGACTTCAGTTTCTCCAAGAGGATACACTTTTGTTACATCTTTCATTTTGATTAATTCACTCATAACGAAGAGCCTCCACAGGGCTTAGCTTCGATGCTTTTCTTGCCGGATAATAACCGAAGAAAACTCCGATACTACAACAAAAACCAAAGCCAAGAAAAATTGACCATATGGGAATATGGAAGGGGAGGTTTCCATTACTCATAATGGATATTAGTTTTGTAAGCGTGGCTCCAAGAAAAATCCCTAAAAACCCGCCCACCAGACAAATCACTACGGATTCCATCAGGAATTGACCCAGAATTTCGCTTGATTTTGCCCCTATTGCTTTTCTGACTCCTATTTCTCTTGTCCTTTCCGAAACGGAAACAAGCATTATGTTCATAATCCCAATTCCACCCACGACTAAAGAAATAGCCGCAATTGCAATCGAAATCAGGAATATAGTCTTTGTTAATTGATTAAATTGTTGTATCATCGCTTCTGAAGAATTAATTGAGAAATCATCTTCTTCCTCCGGTTTTACATTACGTGTGCTCCGCAGAATCCATCTGATTTCTTCTCTTGCCTCTTCTTCATTTTCAGCATAGATAGCTATTGTAATAGACCTTCTCCTTCTACCTGTAAATTCTGCCATTGTTGTAAAGGGAATTATTGCAATGTTATCCATACTATGCCCCATCATCTCTCCCCGTTCTTCGAGAATTCCGATGACATTAAACTGTCTCCCCTGGATTTTAACTTTATTCCCTATAGGATTTTCTTCGGGAAAAAGAGTGTTTACAACATCATGTCCTAGGATACATACGTGTCTTTTATATATTATATCATCTTTTGACAAAAAACGTCCAAGATTTACGTCTTGATTAATTATCCTGGCAAAATCTTCAGAAGTTCCGTGTATCTCGACTTCAGGCGCTTCTTTCTCTCCTCTTTCCATGTTCAATCTTCTCTGGATAAGAGGAGATACATATTTAAAAGAAGTTCCGTATTCCTTTAGAGCCTGTACTTCCTTTATTTCTAAGTTGTCCCTTTTTCTAATTTTATTCCATTCTTCCCTGCTCCTGTGTCCCGAAAACCAGGGATATTTATCTACATAGAGAACGTTTGCACCCAGTTGGGAGAAACTGGTAGCCACGTTCTTTTTAAGCCCTGAAATAACAGACATTACACCTATCACAGTCATAACCCCGATTACAATACCAAGAGTTGTAAGAAGAGAACGAAGCTTGTTAGCCTTAATAGACTCTATTGCAGAGCGCAAAATTTCAATCAGAAAACCTCTAAACATTTTTAATTATCCTTTGGATTCTTTTCTTCCTCTTTTGATTTATCTTTATCTTCTTCTTTAGCTTTATCATTTTCTTCAGAAGTTTCTTCTTCCTTCTTTTCTTCCCAGGTTATCTTTTGATTCTCCGTAAGATTCATCAAAATCTTAATAGGTCCGGTAACAATGAGATCGTTTTCCTCTAATCCTTCCTTTATTTCCACCCATTTCCCTTCAGTAATTCCTGTTTTGACCTCTATGAATTTTGTTTTATCTTCTTCTATTTTGTAAACTCCGCTCTTCCTATCTTTTGTAACCAGGGATTGGAGAGGTACCCGAAGAACACTGTCTTTTTTTGCGGTTACTATCTCACAGTTTGCGCTCATACCCGGCAGCATTCCGGGATGATGGGGAATCGATATTTTTACTTCAAATTCTACAGCTTCTGAGGTAGTTGCTGCTTTCGGCATATTTGCTTTATAGTATACGGTACCGATAAACGTAGTATCCGTAAAGGCATCCACAGTAATTCTAACTGTATCTTTGATTGATACGAGAAGTATTTCGCTTTCGTTTACATCAGCAACCATTTCCATTTCTCCGAGGTCCGAAACGGTTAATATTATAGAACCGGGATTGTTTATGGTTCCCGCCACAACCACTTCTCCTTCCTCCTTATTTATATCCATGACAGTACCTGAAATTGGAGAGCGGATGGTAGCCCTTTCAAGCATCCTTTTTGCTCTTTTTAGTTCGGTTCTCGCATTCTCAAGATTGCTCCCGGCAAGTTCTACTTCAGTTGAAACATTATCGTAGTTCTCCCTGGAAATCAATCCCTTTTCATACAGTTCTTTTTTCCTTCCCATTTGTTCTTTTTTGAATTCAAGATCAGCTCTCTGAGCGTTCGCATTAGCCATAGCTCGCTGGTATGCTGCGAACTGCTCGGTAGAATCTAATTTTACCAGGATTTGCCCTTTTGTAACCCAATCGCCTTCTTCTATAAATAATTTAATCACTTCTGCTGTAACCTCGGCATTAATTTTTCTCTCTTCTTTCGCGTGAATTTCTCCCGGGGCGGAAACTATTTCTTCAATTTTACCCCGCGAAACCTTTGAAGCTTCAACTTTTACCCCGCCTCCCTTCTTCACATTGGCTAAAATTATGACAATGAGTATCACAATCATTGAAGCTGCGATAATCCACTTTTTCTTATTCTTCATATAACCTCCCCATGAGCCTTTTTAATCTATATAGAGAAAGATACCAGTCGAATCGAGCTTCAGTCAGAGAATATTGAGCTTTTAGCAAATCCTCTTCGGCTCCCAACAATTCAATCATTGACGATTCTCCCAGGCGGTATCTTTCGCTTGCAGCTTTATGGCTTTCCTCGGCAAAACTCAAAGTAGTCTCTGCAAGCTGCAATTTTTGCTCGGCTGCTGCATATAACATATAATCTTCTTCTACCGATATACGTATTTCTTTCTCTCTCTCCTTTAATTTTAAATCGGCTAAATCCACTCTCATTTCGGCTATAAGTACGTCATTCACTCTGGAAAAGCCCGTGAACAAAGGTACAGATATTGAAAATCCTATTGAATAATCGTAATTATCATGTAAGAGTGATGCGTTCGGAACCTCGGTACCCTGGTATTGATATACCGCTCCGAAGGAAACCGTGAAAAGGTTATTCATTGAGGTGTTAGTAAAATCAAATCTCGCTTTCTTTACCTCGGAACTATACTCGTTAAGAAGAAAATCCCTGTCCATAGCTAAGATTAAAATAGAATCTTTCTCGGGTATTTTAAAATCAATTTCCGGGTCTTCCAATAAAATGGAATCCCTTGCCTCGAGTCCAATAATTTTCTTCAGCCTGAGCAGATAGACCTTACGATCCTTTTCGGTTTCCATAA
>Ga0307439_1000245_pt1 | contig 39616 bp, 28 predicted proteins | sample SalMarWE160490MG_FD_202142 | JGI IMG/M metagenome (GOLD analysis project Ga0307439, IMG submission 202142) | Salt marsh sediment microbial communities from the Plum Island Ecosystem LTER, Massachusetts, United States - WE1604-90 | ecosystem: Environmental > Aquatic > Marine > Intertidal zone >... | reverse complement strand
GTTATAGCACAGCACCTTTTGCCGAGCGAATTATCGTTAATAGTGGCTCCCAGCAGTCCATGCCGTTCTCTTACAATAACACTGGCGGCGTAGCGTATTCAGAGGCCACATGCACATTTGATACACCACAGGATTGGACTATAGGAGGTGTTAATACCCTGAGATTGTACTTGCGAGGTTATCCAACGGCGTTCCTTGAGAGTTCAGCAGGCAACATCGTCATGAGCGGGGCCGGTACGGACATCTTTGGCACAGCGGATGAATTTCGCTTTGCCTATAAATATCTCAACGGAGATGGTTCTATCGCCGCCCGCGTCGAGAGTCTGGTGGACACGGATCCATGGGCCAAGGCTGGCGTGATGATTCGCGAGACGCTGGATCCGGGCTCCAGGTGGGCTGCTGTATTTTTGACGGGCGACAATGGCGTTCGTTTCCAAGCCAGACCATTGAGCAATGACGAGGCCACCAGCGACACTGACGTGGTAACTTCTGAGCAGACGGCACTGCGTGAGCCGGTCTGGATAAAGATGGAGCGTTCGGGCAGTGAATTCAACGGCTTCTATGCGACGGACGAGGCCGGTACTGCCTGGACGCCGATTGTTTGGAATCCACAGACGATCAACATGACGAGCAACGTCTGCATAGGCTTGGCGGTGACCAGCCATAGCGCCGGCAATTCGACGATTGCCGAATTCTCCGGTGTCTCTACCACAGGCAGCGTCACCGGTCAGTGGCAGGTTGAGGCCATCGGGGTAGAAATGGGTGAGAATGATCCAGAACTTTTGTATGTGGTTGTGGAAGGTGGCGGTAAGGCTAAGACCTTCGAGCATCCGGACAATCCGAATGCGGTGCTTTCGGCTGACTGGCAGCAGTGGGATATCCCACTCGGCGTTTTCGGCGATGCTGGTGTGACTCTTACTGCGGTCCAGAAGATGTCCATCGGCGTTGGAAGTAAGACAGCTCCGCAGCAAAGTGGCGAAGGACAACTTTATTTTGATGATATCAGGCTGTACCCACCACCGGAGCCTGATCCGAACACACAGCCCCAAGAGTAAAGTGAAGATGAAGGTGAGGTGCGACAGAGTAGTTGACTTCACAGATTTGATGACTGTGTGGTTCTAAAAAGCAGTTGTGAACATACGTAGGATTTGGAGATAATTGTAGTAATCCGGGGCCCATGCTGATTAATAGTATGGGCCTCTGTTTTTTGCCCAGTCGTGTTTTTTTAAGCTAAAGGACATTCTCATCCAACTCTACGGTCGAATAATCATGTAGGGTATTTCTTGAACAAAGGTGGTCAATTTGATATATTAAGGATGGTTGTTTATCCGGTAATGTGCCTGTTTTTCACAGCAGGACAAAAAACGCAGAATGATTTCATCCAGAAAGCGGTGCCATGATTTTGGGTTTTGTATCTTGTTCAGTGGTTTCTGCTATCTAATCTGTATTCTGTTTTGATCTTTTGTGAGAAGGAGGTGGAGTGCAATCCTGGTTAAAGTTCCTATTGCATTAGAACGCATTTTGGAGGGGAAATTTATAATTCTTCTTCTCAGTTTGTTGAACGTTGTCTGCAGTGAACGCTTAGTTATTCATAAGAGAATTGCCGCTCGTCTAGGGCGATAATTTTTTCACTATGTAGCCGAAGCATACGTATTATGTTTTTGGTGTTTTTTGAATGAGGATTACTATGTGTAGAAAATTGATTTCTCGACCGACGCCAACGACCGGACGCAATTGACCGACGTACCTGAATTTGTCCAGGCTACCGGCCAAAATGATTATGCCCACAATACTACCGTTTATTTTGAAGGTGCAGCCGCAAAGTATGTCAAGATTACCGCTAATAGCAACTGGGGCGGAATAGGCCAATGCGGTCTCAGCGAAGTCCGCTTTTTCTACAAGCCTGTTCGTGCAAGAGAACCCAGGCCGGCTCCAGGCCAGGCAAATGTGCCTCTGGATGTAGTGCTTGGCTGGCGAGCGGGAAGAGAAGCTGCCACGCATGAGGTGTACTTTGACACCAGTGAACAAGCCGTCAGAGATGGCACCGTTACCCCGGAAAGCGTCCCCGGTAACGGCTGCATGGCCAGCTATGCTCCGTCATCCCTTGAATTAGGCCAGACCTACTACTGGAAAGTTACCGAAGTCAATGATGCCCAGAGTCCTGCGTCCTGGGATAGTGACGTCTGGAGCTTTTCCACAGTAGAGTACTCTGTTGTGGACGACTTTGAGGACTACAACGACACTGAGCCGGACAGGATATTTGACGCATGGATAGACGGCTGGGGCATTGCTGAGAACGGCTCACAGGTAGGTTATAGTGTGGCACCTTTTGCTGAGCAGACCATCGTTAATAGTGGCACTCAATCCATGCCCTTTTCTTATAATAACACTGGAGCAGCAGCATATTCGGAGGCTATACACAGTTTTGATGCTCCGCAGGATTGGAGCAGAGCTGGTGTTAAGACACTAACGCTGTATTTCTACGGCGACCTGGACAATAATGCTAACGAGTCGTTGTGGGTGAAGCTAACGGATCAGAGCGGTAGTGCAACGGTAAGATACGGAACATACGCCGACGAGGATGTAAATAACCTGACAGAGCTATCCTGGCATGAGTGGAACATTGCTCTGGCAGGCTTAGGCATAGACCTGGCTCATGTCGAGTCTATTTCCATTGGTTTTGGTGATCCTGGTGGCATGTCGTCAGGAAATTCAGGCTGGATGTACTTCGACGACATCAGGTTGTATCCTACAAGATGCGTTGCTTCAAAGGGTCAGCCCTGCGGCGACCTCAACGACGACTGTGTTGTTGATTATTTAGACCTTGAGATACTCGGTGAGGACTGGTTGCTTACCGATGCAGTTATCGCGACCTCACCTGTCAGTGTTGACGGTTTGGTAGCTCACTGGGCACTTGACGGCGATGCCGATGACAATTCGGGCAATAATAATCATGGCACTTTAATGGGCTCTGCGAGATGGATAGCAACCGGTCAGGTAGGTGGCGCACTGGCACTTGATGGAGTGGAGGACTACGTTAATTGCAGTGTTAGTACGAGCTTGAATATCACCGATGCGATTACGCTTTCAGCGTGGGTAAAGACGAACGATACCGGCAACGGTCAACACAATCCTTACATAACCAAAGGTGACACGAGTTATGGGCTAAAGCACTTTACAGATAATGGCATAGAATTCTTCATCTATGACGGAGATTGGTACCAGGCTCGCTCTGATGCTTTGAATAGTTCGTTTAATGGCGTCTGGCTACCATGTAGCAGGCACTTATGATGGAAGTGAACTTAAGTTGTATCTTGACGGAGCATTATTGGCTACGACGGAGCACGTTGGTTCTATAGCTACTAATCAATTTGCCGTCAATATAGGAAGGAACTCTGAAGCTGATGATGGCACCCGCTTTTACGAAGGCTTGATAGACGATGTTCGTATTTACAACCGGGCGTTGTCGTCGGCTGAGATAGCATACCTTGCTGACACGACACAGGGCGATGGCCAGTTGTATGTTCCGGTTCCGTCTGCTGCGGAGCTATATTCTTCTGAGCCTGCCGGTTCTCGCAGTATTGATTTTAAGGACTATGCAGAATTAGTTTCAGCATGGCTTGAGCAGAGTGTCTGGCCGTAGCTTTGCGTTTTGAGATTGTCAGTTATCCATAAACGATTGCATGAATCTGGGGCTCATGTTGATTTAAGGCATGGGCCCCAGCTTTTTTTAAGACGGAACCCAGCTCGCTGGGCACAAATGCAACAGCCAAGGAAAGACTTCACCGTGTATGACGAGCGTTTGATGCTCAATACCGATAATGTGCACAAAGGCAGGTAAATTTAGTGGTTCAGTGCCGCTTCACTACCGAGAATGGGGCAGTAAGACGGATATGTATTCTGCTTATTAAACCAGCACCATGGTTTGACCGATAGGTTGCATAGGCTGGCTGGGCTAAGACTCAGCCAGCCTATAAAAATAAGCAGAGATAAAAACAATTTAGCCCCTTATGGCGGGAGTCGAAAGACTTTTCTGTCGGGCGGGAGGGTCCTATAGCATTTGACGCTACTATAAAGGAATACCTAAAAGAGATCGACGAAGCATCCCTTTTGACATGGGAAGAGGAGTGCGAATTAGGTAAGCGAATAATTGAAGATAACGACCCTTGGGCGAGGGAGCAGTTTGTGCGAAGTAATCTGCGGCTGGTTGTCAATATCGCTAAGAAATATGCCGGACATGGAATGACCCTCGGCGATTTGATTGAAGAAGGCAATCTCGGTCTAATTAAAGCCGTTGATTATTTTGACCCGTCGCATGGAACACGCTTTAGCACATACGCGGCATGGTGGATAAAGCAAAGTATTAGACGAGCTTTGCTTGAGAATATTCAGCCTGTACACGTTCCGACATATATGGTCGCGTTGATAAACCAATGGCGGCATACAGAAACAGAGCTTGAGAACAAACTTGGCAGGAAACTAAGCGTTGAAGAAATGGCTGAGATAATGCACCTGCCGCTTCGCAAGGCCAAGATCATAAATAGAATCGTTGAGGTTCTTGGCGCAGCGAGTGAAAGCCTGGGTAGTGATGAATTGGATGAAAACCAAGCCCTTGAAGCAACACTGGCCGACGATAGTGCTGGTAGACCCGAGGATGCTCTGGTTGAGGATGAAGAAAAGGCAAAAGCTTTAAGGCTTCTCAACAATATCGACCCAAGGGAGGCTTACATTCTACGGTTGCACTACGGCCTCGGAGGAAACAGGCCGATGACACTGAAGGAAATTGGTAAGAAATTAAACCTGACGCGAGAGAGAATCCGTCAACTCCGACGGGATGCACTTACAAAGCTTTATGAGTACATGAACGAGGAATAACGACGGAAAAGCAATGTAATAAGACTTGATAAATCGAGCCGAGGTTGTAACAATAAACAGGACAAGTAGGGAGCGTTCTATGTGATGCAGCATTTCAATTCTAACTGATTCCATGGAAGGCAGATAAATGACAAAACAAAGGATCGATCTGGAAAAACACATCCGCAGCATACCTGATTGGCCCAAAAAAGGGATTCTGTTCCGCGACATCACGCCGTTGTTAGCTGATCCAGAGGCGTTTTCAACAACAGTAGATGCTCTGTGTGCCAGCTTTGATAATACAGGCGTTGACTATGTCGCTGCGGTAGAAGCGCGGGGGTTCATATTTGGAGCTGTTGTTGCGCAGCGTCTTGGCGTGGGCTTTGTGCCTATCCGTAAGAAAGGAAAACTGCCTTTCAAAACCGAGAGCGTCACTTACGAGCTGGAATATGGTACTGATACGCTGGAAGTCCACAGTGATGCCGTAAGCAAAGGTGCTAAGGTTTTGATGGTGGACGATTTGTTGGCCACTGGAGGGACAATGGCGGCAGCCTGTAAGCTCATAGAGAAAATCGGCGGAAAAGTCTTGGGGATAGCGTTTCTCATCGAGCTTTCTGAACTGGCTGGCCGAGAAAAACTCCCCGGATACAAGGTTAATACTATCATATCTTACTGATTTATTTAGCGGGGATTCTATCAACTTTAGAGCATAGTGTTCTGTCTCTAATCAATTGAGGGATATAGTCTTTTTAAGTTTTATTCGTACCTCTTATCTGCCCCTACAAAACCTGTACACGGTGTTAACGATTAGAGAGGATGGAAACTATCGACGAGAACAGCAAAGGTAAAAGTAAATGTTACTAGGCAGTTTGACCGCCAGAACCATCACTCATCTTCTTTGAAGAAACTCCAACCACTTCAGCCAGGCTTTTTCATAGATCTCGCCCGAGACCAAGAAGCCATCATTATGGCTGCCAGAAATCTCGACAAACTCTTTCGGTTCATTTGCCGCTTCATAGATTTTTAGTCCGAAATCAAATGGTACGATTTCATCATCTTTGCTGTGAATCACCGTAACAGGACAGTGGACCTGTTTGATATAATCGATTGTCTCGTAGGTAAATTGCGCAAACCATCGCACTGGCATATTAAGGATAAACTCTCTTGCCCATATCAACGTACGATGTAAAAGCGCTCTCGATGACCAGGCCTTTAGCCTTGACCTTGGTTGCGAGCTCTGCTGCAATACTGCCGCCCAAGGATCTGCCAAAAATGATGATGTTGTTCGGTGCGGTCTTTCTCTGGTGGATTAGCCAGTCGTACGCCGCATTTGTGTCAAGATATGTACCCGCTTCGGTGGCTTTACCCTCGCTGTTGCCGTAACCGCGATAGTCGAAAATAAAGCAATTTAGCCCAAAATTATGAAAGATGCTTATACTGTCCAAACGGTGCATGATATTGCCGCCGTTGCCGTGGCAGAATAAAATGGTAATCTTGCCGTCTCCCGCAGGAATATACCAGCCGGTTAGCTTTAAGCCGTCGCTGCTTTGAAAAATCACAGCCTCGAATTCCAAGCCTATATCCCTTGGTGTGCATTCGACTTCTCGCGCAGGGCCGTACAGCAACTTTGGCTGCATAAAAAACAATATAAATCCCCAGCCGCAATACGCGATAACCAATACCGTAACTATGGCAAGCAGCACCGATCCCATGACAATGCTCAATACAACGGTTAGCAACCATTAACCTATTATTGCAACCTGCCCATTTTAGTTTGCTCTAAAACCGAGAACAAACTACAATTTTATTGTGATAAAAAGAAGAAAAACTATAACTGTCAAAGTTGGCTCAGTAAGAATTGGCTCTTCAGCACCGATCGCCATCCAATCTATGACGAAGGTGCCTACCGTTGATGTGGCCCGCTGTGTAAGGCAGATAAACCAACTCAATCACGCTGGCTGCCAGTTGGTAAGAGTTGCTGTCCCCACCCGCGCTGATACCGCAGCATTTGCTAAAATCGTTCAGAAAGTAGATATTCCATTAATCGCCGATATTCACTTCAGCCCTGCCCGCGCAATCGAAGCCATAGAAGCTGGTGCCGCAAAGATCAGACTAAATCCAGGTAATATAAAAAATCCCAAAGGTATCAATCGGATAATAGACGTAGCCAAGATGCACAAAATCGCTGTACGCATTGGAGTCAACGAGGCAAGCATAAGAGACCTCAATAAGGCTTCTGTTCCTCTTACCAAGAGAACTGCTCTAATGCTAAGGGAAATAACCAAATATGTCCGTTTGTTCGAAAAGCGAAAATTCTCACAATTGGTTCTCAGCGCAAAAAGCAGTGACACTATCAGAACCATTGAAGTCAATCGCAAGATTGCCGAGAAATTCGATTATCCGATTCACCTTGGCCTTACTCATGCGGGTCTACCTGAAGATGCGAGAGTACCTTCGGCTGTAACGCTGGGGGCGCTACTGGCAGAGGGTATCGGTGACACTATAAGGGTCAGTGCTGCAGGCAGCCCTATTGTGGAAACTGAAATCGCAAAACAGATAATGATCTCGCTTGGTCTGCATAGGAGTAGCACAGCGGAACTGATAGTGTGCCCAACATGTGCGCGAGCAGAAGTAGACGTAGTCAAACTCGCTCGTCGCGTTAAAAAAGCTCTTAACACCATCAATAAACCCCTACGCATCGCCATAATGGGTTGCATCGTTAACGGCCCCGGTGAGGCCGCCGATGCCGACCTTGCTGTGTGCGCAGCTAAAAACAAAGCATACTTCTACCGCAATGGCCGGAAGATCGGCGTCGTCCCAGAAAGTAAAATTGTCCCAGCCTTGCTGGCGGAATTACGCAACCTATGACCGTTGGACGCCGCAACAAGCACCGCGACACTTGCCTTCGAAAATCATCCTGTACCGCGTGCCGTACGTGTTTGCCGACGTCCCGACATGATTTTGACACGGGCCTGATGCTGCGTTACAATAAAGTTCAGGTTTGAATAGATATGTCTTCTAAACTATTGAAAACAACATCCAAACGTCTCTTGATCGTCGTGGTTTTCGGTATCGCCTTTGCGTACATCGAATCTGCTGTTGTTGTTTATCTGCGAGCAATCTTCCACCCCAACGGATTTACCTTTCCAATGGAGGTCTTTGACCTAAGTTCACTCGGGAGACGGCTTCTATTAACTGAGATCGGCAGAGAGGCTGCGACATTAGTCCTGATCACAACGGGTGCGTGGCTATTTGGGCGGAATATTCGTGAGCGCTTTGCCTACTTCCTGATCATATTCGCCATCTGGGACATTTTCTACTATGTCTGGCTTAAAGTCCTAATCGATTGGCCCGCGTCAATTATGGACTGGGATGTACTTTTTCTAATGCCTTTTACATGGGCCTCGGCCGTACTTTATCCGGTTCTCGTTTCGATCATGATGTTAGTGTTTGCCGTGATAATACTACATCGCAATTCCTGCGCCAGACCACTAAAGGTAACAATTATCGATTGGCTCGGTTTCTTTCTTGCCTCAGTCGTTGTGGTTATCTCCTTTTGCATCGCAGGCTTGCACGTCACCGAGCCGGATTTCCAATCATATTTCTACTGGCCGTTGTTTGCGGCTGGTTATTTATTGGCCATTGTCGTCTTTACGAGGTGCCTTTTGAGGCCCGGATAGACGATATGAGGGTTTTCGGCGAGCCAGCTTTGCTCATCCCAATCCAAAATGTAGCATGTTATTGCGCCCGCGAGTTTTGACAATTGCTCTATGCGTTCGTCTCGGCTGGTTTTCTATTACGGGCTCGCCGATCATTACCACCTGCAGACTTTGCAAAACCCTCAAACCTGCCGAAAATCATTTTCCCCGCTGATGTCTGAAGCGAACTTGTCACACTCATCACCACATCACGTCCAATTTTATTGCGCCCCCCCTCGACTACCACCATCGTCCCATCGTCCAGATAGCCGATGCCCTGATCGGCCTCTTCACCAGGCTTTATAATCCTGATCTCCATCGTTTCTCCCGGTAAAGCAACCACCTTAAGCGAACTGGCCAGGTCGTTGATATTCACCACATCAACACCGCGAACCTGCGCTACTTTGCTCAGATTGTAGTCTGTTGTTGCAAGCCGTCCGTTGCAAACCTTAGTGAACAGTACCAGTTTCTGATCGACTCCCTTGACTTCCTCCACTTCAGGGATTATAGTGTCGTCGATCTGGATATCGATGGTAGAATTCGATTGCATCTTATTAAGCACGTCAAGTCCCCGCCGGCCGCGGTTGCGCTTGAGCTTGTCAGCCGAATCGGCTATCAATTGAAGTTCGTTCAGGACAAAACGCGGAGCAAGTATAGGAGCATCAAATAAACTACTCTGGCACAAGTCGGCTATCCGTCCATCGACTATAGCTGATGTATCTAAAATCAGCGGACGTGCACCCTTAGTCTGTTTGGCGAACTCGACATACGGAACAACGAAACGTACATCGTCTTTCGTTCGCATCACGACACTTATGGTAAGATAGCAGACGCATATACCTAACATCCACTTGATTGCCGTAACTGCCTCATCCATCAATAGGCCGGTCTCGCCGGCCTGGTAAGAATTGTTAATCATGTCTATCACGGGCGCCAGTGCACCGCTGATCAGCAGCCCGACTAATAGACCGAAGAATACTCCAGCCAGAGCGCTGAGTTTACCCTTGGGTGTAAAAACATCGAGTAGGAAAACAAATACCGCCATACCCAGTCCACTCCAGACTATTGCCCAGAAATTGGTTGTGTCAGGCGAACCGGCTATTACTTCATTGCTTGCGTTGACGAATAGAACCCCCATAACAACGATGATGAAGATAATTCTAAAAATCCAAAGTAACATATTTATAAGCCTCCAAATTCAAAACATTTTCTCTCAATTATTATAACGACATTATACTCTGAGCGGCACCAACATCAACACATCTTACTCTTGGTTAATTTCATCTATCCGATATACTTACAATCATAGCTGTCCAGCCTGCAATACGCCAGCACAAAACTTGATGTGTATCAAACATCGCCGGAAGTATGGTACATTTCTCCTGTGCAACTATTGAGGTAATTCTACCCTAAAAATTTAATTTCACACACTATGAAAAAATAATACCTGTGATTCTACCCATCGTCTGGATTGTGCTGGAAAGCAAGAATTCAGCAACCGTGAACAGAACCTTTCACCGGATATGTTAAAAACCCCCGCAGAAAACATATTAATACACGCTTGGAAGTTTCTTGCTCGATGAACCGGGGGTAGATCAGTCGTTGCAGACTCAGGAATTAGCGCTTTATCGATACTAATCAAACTAAGAGTACAGGTTCGTTGTCAAGATCGATGTAGAATTTATGGCTAAAAGCCCTCTGCTAAGTTAGTTCTTCCGCTTGTTCCGACTCATCTTTTGGCTTGTCTGTGTCACTTTCATCGTCCGGCAAACTCTTATCCTCTGCGTCGGCCTGAGGCTGCGTTTCCTTCGGTTTCTCTGATTGTTCTGTCGATTCCTTTGCCTGTTCAGCTTGGGCAGTAGGTTCCTCTGTTACTTGTTCCTTCCCTGCATCCTCGCTTTCAGCCTTGGCTGTTTCACTATCTTGCTCGACTATGTTAATAGGTTCAGTGTGTCTTTCCTCAGCCTCTCCCTCTTCAGATTTTTTCTGGTCTAATTCCGTATCTGGGGTCACAGCCGTTTGCTGCTCCTCGGCGACAAATTCCTGCTGAGCGGCGTCGGCCTTCTGTTCCTCAGCGGCCCATTGAACTCTCCGCAAGCTTAAACCAATTTTACGTGCTTCATTGTCTACTTTCAAAATCTTGACCTCTACCTCATCACCTGGTTTGACAACATCGCGTGGCTTGTCAATTTTGTGATCGGCAAGTTCCGATATATGTAGCAAACCCTCTAAATCCGGCTCAAGTTCAACAAAAGCACCAAAGTTGGTCAACTTTGCTACTCTGCCTTTGATAATGTGTCCGGGGATGTATTTTTCTGGTATGGCCCGAATCCAGGGATCCTCGGTCATCTGTTTGATGCCAAGTGATATTCGTTGTTTTTCTTCGTTTACATCTAGAACGACGCATTTCACTTCCTGAGCTTTTTGTAGCATCTCACTGGGGTGTCCGTACTTACGTGTCCAACTCAAATCCGAAATATGAATCATGCCATCTATGCCTGGCTCTATCTCCACGAATGCACCGAAATTGGTCATGCTCCGCACCTTAGCAGTGACTATTGTACCAGATGGATACTTTTGACTTGCAATCGTCCAGGGATTCGTCTCCGTCTGCTTGATACCAAGCGATATTTCTTGCTTTTCTTTATTGATGTTCAGGACAACAATCTCCACCTCATCGCCCAGATTTACCAACTCACTTGGATGTGCCAAGCGCTTGGTCCAACTCATTTCGCTAATATGAACCAGTCCTTCGATCCCATCTTCCAGCCGAACAAAGACGCCGTAGTTCATGATATTAACAACCTTGCCTTTGACCTTAGCTCCAACTGGATACTTTTCTTCCACATTTTCCCAAGGACTGGGCGCCTTCTGTTTTAGGCCCAGCGAGATCTTTTCGTTTTCCTTATCAACACCGATAACAACACATTCGATTTCCTGATCGAGTTGTACAACTTCTGAGGGATGTGATATCCTGCCCCAACTCAAATCAGATATGTGCAACAGGCCGTCCAGGCCACCTAAGTCTACAAACACGCCGAAGTCAGCGATGTTCTTAACGATGCCTTTACGCAGTTGGCCGCTTTCAATCTCTGATAGAATTTTCTCTTTGCTGCTGCGCCTCTCTTCTTCGATTAGTTTGCGTCTTGATATAACAATGTTTTTGTTTTCAACATCTATCTTGAGGATCTTGCATTCCACATCCTTGCCGATGAATCTGCTTATGTCACCGGGTTTTCTGATATCAACCTGCGAAGCCGGTAGAAACACAGGTACACCAATGTCAACAAGCAACCCTCCCTTTATGCGTCTTATGACTCTACCACTTACAACGTCACCCTCCTTCTTTGTCTCAATGATTCTCTCCCAACCCCGAATGGTATCTGCCTTGCGTTTGCTCAGTAGGATAAGGCCGCTCTCGGAATCTGTTTCTTCAAGGAGAGCTTCGATATGCTTTCCTGGAGTTATCTCGTCTTGATCGATGAACTCACTTGCATCGACTACTCCCTCGCTTTTTAAGCCGACTTCAACGATGACGTCGTTGCCAATGTGTGACACGATGGTTCCTTTGAGAATGGTTCCCGGCAAACGTGAATCCACCTTTGTTCGCAAAACTTCTTCCAGATATTCATTCTCTTGCTCACTGAACATCTGCCCGACCTGCTGCTCAAGTGTTTCTTCCGACAATCCTAATTTCTGAATTATATTTCTATCTACCATATACCTAAATTCTCCTGTGGAGTCTGTTATCTTGAATTATCAGCGCCCCACATTCACGCCAATAAGCCTTGTGCAACGTTGCACAAATCCGAACTTCTTGATTATTAAAAAAAACATTTGCCAACGCAGCAAATGCAAATCCGACACCGCCAATCTGTCGCGTGCCCTATTGCCCCACAGCACTAAAAGCTTCCAAGTTGTCCACGAATTCCTTTATTATCCACTCAGGCGTCGAAGCTCCCGCCGTAACACCTGCTATATTTTTACCACAGAGCACACTTTTGTCAAGGTCGTTCCAATTTTGCAAGTGAAATGTTGACCTATTATGTTTTTTACAAAGTTCGGCGAGCTTACGCGTGTTGGCACTTTCTAAACCGCCGAGTACAATCATTATATCCACTTGCTTGCATAAGCCAATAGCCGACTTCTGTCTGTTTATCGCTTCTTTGCATAACGTATTGATTACCTTCAATTCGCTGAAATTGCCTCGCCCTACCGCACCAAGCATCTTGCCAAACTGTTCCGGGCTCTGCGTAGTTTGACAAACAATCCCCAACTTTCCATCTCTCGGCAGCCTGTCAATATCCGACTTGTCCGAAATGACAACGACATCTTCGGCACAGCCAACCACCGCTTGCACCTCAGGGTGGTTCTCATCGCCGATAACCACAACTTTATATCCTTCGCTCTGGAGCTGTCTGGCAATTCGTTGCACCTTCTTAACCAGTACACATGTAGCATCAACAATCTTCACTCTCTTAACTTCCAGCCTGCTCATCTGTTCGGGAGCAACGCCATGAGAGCGAATCAGCACCGTTCCCGACTCAATCTCGTCCACGTCATTAACTGTCTTCAGACCGAGCTTCGCCAGCCGTGAGACTTCGTCATTGTTATGGATAATTGACCCAAGACTATAGACAAAGCTGTCTTTTTCCTGTGCAAGCGTTTGCTCTGCAAGGCTAATAGCATTTCGCACACCCGGACAAAAACCACACTTTTCCGCGACCAACACCTTCATTAGTAAACACAAAAACAACGCCTCTTAAAAAATACAGCTATATAACACTTAACAGGAGGTATTCAATCTCGTCATTACCCTGGCAGCTCTACTTTTATATTCTTGGACTTTACATATATAGGCAGTAACATTTCGATATCCTTGAACATCACATGCACGTCCTGCCCAGGATGAAGCTGAAGTGCGAAGTGACCATCCAACCGGCCCTGGCCGTTCTTTAGTTCCGCTGACTTGTAACCATTAATGTGAATGAAGATTCTCCGGCCGTGGGCTGATACTGTCATTTCATTCCAGTTTTGCGGCTTGAACCAATTCTTAACTTCTTCGCTGCTCGGTTGTACAACCCAACCTCTGCCGCCCGTCTCATATAGTCCCCCCACATCTTTGCTCTCGTCTATTTCTGCCTGCAGGCCGTGAACAGCTACAGCGTTTTCAACCTTGTCTACCCGAAAGTAGAAGCCACTATTACCCTTTACCGCCTTGAACTTCAGCCGAACCGTAAAGTCGCCATAACGTTTGTCACTCACTAAAAGCCCGTGACGCTCATCTTCATTTGTGTTGGTACCCTCGATGATGCCGTCGTGCAGTTTCCAATTGCCGCCTGGAACTATGTGCCATCCTTGAAGTGTCTGACCGTCAAATAGGGGTGCCCACACGTGTCTGTCCATTTCTTTTATACGAATGTTTCGCCATCGCACTTTTGCTGTCTCATCTCCCCCGAAGCTATGCACCTGCAGACCAATAAAGCCAACCAGATTAACAGGGTCCCTCAAATCAGCGCACGGCGTACCGTTGATCCAGGTTTTGATGGAGTCACCGATGCAAGCTATTTGGTACCTGTTCCATCGGTTATCTTTAAACGCCTTACTTGCCACTGGGTCTTTTGAGATATCATATAGCCATATACTCTTTCTCGCCTCATCCCACACACCGCCGGAACTGCCAGCCCGCTCATTTGATATCTCGACCTGGTACCCGAAGACTTGGCCTGCCTTGTGAACTATTTTCTCTTTCTTATCTCCTCTCCATACAACCATTTCAGTGTCATCACGATAAGCATGGCTGCGTATTTGTACACCAGAGTTCAACTCAGGATCAACTTTGACTTCAAACTCAAGAATGAAATCACCATACTCTTTTTTAGTACAAAGAAATGTATTGGGACTACCGTTGGCAGTAGTACCTACGATCATGCCATCCTTGACCTCGTACTTGGCAAAGCCACCTCGTACTTCCCAGTTATCCAGGCTCTTGCCATCAAAAAGCGGCTGCCATTGCACATTCTCAGCTTCTGTTTTCGCGACCGCCTTCACACAGTTTACAATACAAACAAGCAACACAATTTGCATAAGGCTCACTAATTGACCTGATAAATATCGCATTTTCACGCCTTTTCTTGTTTTGATCTGATTCTTACGGGATTAAAGATTCTATACGAAACATCCTGTGCAATCTACTAAAACTTTCGCCCGATGCAAGATGATTGCGTTTCACGTTTGTATCAATGTGAAGTTGCTTTTCATTAAAGAACTTCAAAAAAACAGAGCATCGAGGATAAGGGAGGGATAGTTACCTTCCTGGGAAATTTACCGTTAGTGCTAATTTCGTAATCGAATTGCCTGTTATGAAACAGTTACTAAGTGTGACGAAGATTTCGAAGGTAATTTGCTGTTTGACTCTTTATCAAGATGACAATTCTTCTCTATATTATACTGCTTTACCTTTGCGTAGAGGGTTGCTCTTGTTATGCCAAGAAGTGCTGCTGCGTGTGTTTTTTGCCAGCCTGTTTCTTTCAACGCTCTGGCAATTAGCTCTCGCTCGGCTTTTGCCAGGGAAAAATCCTTGGCATTGCTCATTGGGCAAATCTGTGATGACTCTTCAAGGTCAGGGTCTATTATAATGCTGCTTAAGCCAATTTTGTCTGTTGTCTCCAATAATATTGCCCTCTCGATAACGTTACGCAGTTCACGAGCGTTGCCTGGCCAATCGTGCTTTTGTAGAGCTTCGAGGGCGAACTTGGTTAGACAAGCGATCTTTTTGGATTTTTCACTACAGATAGTGGAGCTGCGCAGGAAATACTCAGCCAGAAGCCCAATATCCTCTGCCCGCTGCGGCGACCTGAGCGGAGCAATAATAATAGGGCAGATGCTCAGACGATAGTAGAGATCTCGACGGAAATGATTAGCTTTAACTTCACTTTTAAGATTGCGATTGCTCGATGTTATTATTGTGGCATCGCAGGTGATGCTTGTAGTACCACCGACCTTTCGAAACGTTTTTTCCTGTAGTACCCGCAGCAACTTGGCCTGCAAGTCCAGAGGCATTTCGCTGATTTCATCGAGAAAGATTGTGCCCGATCCAGCCAATTCCACTAATCCTGTCTTATCACGGTCTGCTCCCGTGAACGAGCCTTTGACATGACCGAACAGCTCGCTTTCCAGCAGGTTTGTGGTCAAAGCTGCACAATTAACAGCCACAAATGGCTTGTTTGGATGCCTAATAGCATGTATTGCCTTCGTGGCCAATTCCTTGCCGGTGCCTGTTTCTCCCACGATCAAGACTGGGTTGCACCGGCTGGCACCGACAAGTTTGATCATTTTAAAGGCCTTGCGGATTGCGTCGCTGCGTCCGACCATCGAGACAGAAAAGGCAAAATCATCGACAAAGAAATCATTTGAGGTTAATTGCGAATCGAATGTCTGCGAATGTTTGTTTAAACGGACCGCAATTTCACGCAGCTTGTTGTGGTCGTGTGTTCCACCGATGCAATCATACGCTCCCATGCGCAGGTATTCTGCCAACATTTCTTTGTCATTTTCGCTGCTCCCTACTACCAAGACAGGAACGTTTGTTGAATTTTTATCGGCCTTATCAAGGAATTCTCTGATGTGATCTGGGCTGAAGGTGTCGTCAAAGACGATGATGTCAGGACTTATTGTTTCAGTAATGTCTGAGGCTTCAGCAAGGTTGTCAGCCATGAATACTTCTCGGCTTACTTGCTGAGCTAATTGGTGAACCTCACCTCTTTTGCTTACTACAACAGTTCTGCGTAGTAAACTCATCTCGTCCTTCGATCATAGGCGTTATCCCCCAAGTTAAAAACAACTTTGCCTTTTTATGAATAACCGACACATCGTCAGATACTCAGGGACATCTTTAATTTTTATTGGACTGGCCAATAATGTTGTAGGTTCATTTGTATGTTATACATAGTGACATCTACATTGGATTTATAGGACATTTGATCAAACCTAAAAAGGAAAAGGATAAAGAAGCTATGCTTCCAGCGCGATTGTATTCTTTCTTATGGGACTTCTGTGTGTTGTCGACCCTACAAAAAAACAGACGCACAGAAGCAACGCAGCAGTTGAAGTCAAACCGGCAGATTCTTCTATGTCTTTGGAAGAATCGTACATCGACCAAGAATTCTGAGTCGGTGATTTATCCCGCTTAGGCATTTCTTGTTTTTGATAACATTCTAAATACAAAGCACTTACATATATAAGGGCCTTATCACTCTCAGATATGGCACACGAGTTGCACTTCATCCTCGCGGTTTGTACTGGCACTGTTTTGATATTGTTTGAAAAGTAAACTTTTTTTGAGGGCGAAACACTTATGAGCTCGTCATCAGTTGCTACAGCAAGTGACATTCAGATGGATTATATGAATCTTCTGGTGGCGCAACTGCAAAACCAGAACCCCCTGGACCCCCTAGACAATAAAGATATGTCTTCACAGTTGGCACAATTCTCACAACTGCAGCAACTTGAGGAGATGAACTCAAGCTTTGCAGATGTACTTGATTCTGCCAAACGGTCCTATGCTGCTTCTCTGATAGGCAAAGAAGTCTCATTCGACGTTGAGACATCAACCGACGAAAGTGAGCTTAGCAGCGGTTCAGTCGGTCAAGTATATAACGATGTTGATGGTGAAGTATACCTGGTAGTTGGTTCAAATGTCATCAGCTTAGAAGATGTGTTGATAGTAGAAGACTAAGAATTATGTTTGCATTGTTAATATAAGGAGAAATGAAAATGAGTTTTGCATTGTCAGCCGGAGTCACCGGCCTACAAGCCCATCAGAAGATGCTTGATATCGCCGGTAATAACCTGGCAAACGTCAATAGCACTGCTTTTAAGGCCAGCCGAATCACTTTTTCGGAGCTGCTAAGCGAGACGATAAAAAAGGCCTCGCAGCCCACCGCTAATGTCGGCGGCACCAACCCACAACAGATGGGCAGCGGTGTTGGAGTGTCTGGTATATCGCCGGACATGTCACAAGGCAATATTGTGAACACCAGCAATGCTCTGGACGTGGCCATCGAAGGAGAAGGGTATTTCGTGGTCAACGACGGTGAGCGTGACCTGTATACACGTGCAGGTGCTTTCGCGGTTGATGAAGAGTCGATATTAGTTGACCCCTCCACCGGCTATCGCGTCCAGCGCATCGGTGATGAAGGTGAGATCGACGGATTTCAAACAGCAGGTGACAGCAATATCCACGTGCCTTACGATGTGTCTATGCCGGCACGGGCTACATCAAGTATCGTAGTCTCCGGTAATCTAAGTGCTGACGAATCATCGGATACGGTGCAAACGAATAAGATTACTTCGAACGTAGCTTATAGCTATGACGATGGCACGGTAGCTACGGAAACTACGGAAATCGATCAACTTGATCAATTTAGCGATGGTTCAGAAGTTGATGGAGAATTGGGCTCAGGCCAGTCAGGTACGATTACTATCTCAGGCTATCATTCTGACGGTACCGAGTTTAGTAGCGGGCTGACGTTTACCGTCAACTCTGATACAAAGCTTGGGGATTTGATTGACCATTTGAACAACAACGTTCTTAGTGGTGCTACAGCTTCTTTGGTCAACGGACAGATACGCATCACAGACGACACCAGCGGCTATAGCAGGTCAGACATGAGTTTGTCATACTCTGGTGATGGCTCGCTAACTGTACCTTCGTATTTCGAGGTCACAACTGTTGGTGGAGAGGAAGTTAAAAACGTCAATATTGCGATTTATGACTCTCAAGGTGGCAAACACGTCTTATCGGGTGCGTTCGTCCGAACAGATACGATAAATGAATGGGATATGGTGCTCACCTCTGTCACTGGAGACGTATACGAGATTGGTCCGGATAATCGCCGGATCGAGGGTATAACTTTTAACGCCAGTGATGGGTCATATAGTGGTTTGGAAGATGAGTCAGCCACAGCAGAATTCATGGTGACGTTTGCAAATGATCCTTCGAACCCCCAGACCATTGATCTGGATCTGGGCACTATTGGTTCGTTTGATGGGCTGACACAGTTTGCCGGTAATTCAACAGCAGTGGCGCAAGAGCAAGACGGCTACGAGGCAGGCAGCCTCTCTAGTGTCTCGGTCAACAACGAAGGTATTGTTGTCGGTTCCTTCTCAAACGGTATCAAAAAGAACATTGCGACACTGCAGATAGCTTTGTTCCAGAACACGACGGGTCTGGAGAATGCCGGTAGTGGCTACTTCATTCCTTCAGCCAACTCCGGTGAGGCCGTGACGACACAAGCGATGACCGGTGGTGCCGGATCCATCCACGGCGGGGCATTGGAGAAATCAAACGCCGATGTGGCGACGGAGTTTGTGAATTTGATTCAGGCCCAGAACGGATATCAGGCTAACGCAAGAACTATAAAGGTTGCCAACGATATCCTAGCAGAGTTGAGCAACCTGATCAGATAGCGATGCTAGGGGCCGGGGTTCAGGGATCAGCAGACTTGGTGAAGCCTTCTTTGATCCCCGATCCCTGACCCCCGATTTAGAATTGCTGTCCATTTTGGAAGACTGCGATGACGGCAGAGACCATAATCATGCGAATACTTAGTACGGCCTTGCTGGGGCTAACACCTGTGGAGCGATGGCAGGCAGCCAGGCGGCTTAACAACAGCTTCATATCTAATTACGGCTTTGTTCTGGTTACAGCGATCGTCCTGGTAGTATTGATTACGGTGCTTGTGTGGGTCAGTTATAGTCGGATATTACAGGGGCGCAAGGTTGTAGAACAGTCATTTATCAATAATGCTACAAGACGTGGATTAAGCTCGCACGAACAAAACATACTGCGTCAGATAATAAGCCATAGCGGATTAGAACAAGGCGACTCAATTTTCACTACGCAGGATGCTTTTGAAAGAGGAGTCGCCAAACTGATGCAAGCAATTGCGGCAAAACATACACCCCAAGAGAGCGAGCAACTTAAGGCTGGACTTTCTTTTCTACGCGAGAAACTTGGCTTTAAACCCTCCGCCTCACCTGTCTCAGGCAATACAAGAGATGCAAGCACCAGACAAATCCCGGTAGGCAAAGAGATTCAGATAGAACGCCGTAAAGCTCATGGCTCGGAAAGTATTGAGGCCGTTGTCACGGAGAACGACGATATGGCTGTGACTGTTAAGTTGGCAATGTCGTTGCGGACCAAACCGGGTGATATATGGCGTGCACACTATTATTTTGGCTCGTATGTATGGGAGTTCGACACATCTGTTGTACGCTGTAATGGTGACATTTTAGTTCTCAATCACAGCGAGGATGTTCGGTCCATCAACCGTCGACGCTTCTCGCGTGTGCCTGCGAACAGACCTGCTCTGATTGCATCCTTTCCGTTTTTTAAGACGGTCGAGTCAGGTACTGATAGCGGTCGTGGCCACACCAAAACGAAACGACGCTCCGCCAGCGTCCTTAAGAGTTCCTGGGCTGTGCCGGAATTCGTTCCTGCAGTCGTTACGGAGTTAGCTGGCCCCGGTTTACGAATAGAAGCCCCGCTGGAAGTAAAGGCTGGCGATAGGCTGTTGATAGTATTCAAATTGGATGATGAAGGGCGGAAAAATTCAACTTCAAATAAAACCTCCAAAGCAACAACCTCGAGAATTGTGGGAGATTTAGCGCAGGTTAGACGCTGCACGGCTTTGGAGAAAGGTTTCTCAATCGCAGTTGAATTAGTAGGTCTTAGCGATTCTGACATCGACCAATTAATGCAAGCGACCAAAGAAGCTTCCTCAAAGGCCAGTGCGAAAGATCAGGATACTTCTGCCCGTACCGACAGTAACGAACAGACAATGCAAGGCATTGCTTGGCCAAAAGTAATGCAAGGAGCTTAGAATGCCTGATAGTATCGCGCAGGTAGGTTCAAGCGTAAATGCGTTAATGCGCGAATTCAACATCATTACGCACAACCTTGCTAACGTCAGTACAGTCGGATACAAGCGAAGATGTAGCTTGTTCTCGAAATCGCTTGAGGCACAACAGGCCAGCGGCAGCGAGGAATTATATGGCGATCTTACTTCGGAAGGGGTTCTCGATTTCTCCCAAGGTAGTCTTGTCCAGACTGGTAGCCCATTGGATTTTGCGCTTTATGGCAAAGGGTTCTTTGTGATAGAGACACCAGAGGGGCCGCTTTACACACGAAATGGTACCTTTCACATAAACCCGACCGGCCAAATAGTGAATTCGGATGGCGGAATTGTGGCGGGCGAAGTTGGGCCAATCATAATACCAGGCAACGTATCGCAGTCTGAATTGATTGTTTCCAGCGATGGCAGCATCGGAGCTGGCAATGTTACTTTGGGTCGATTCAGATTGGTTAACTTTGAGGACAATGAGGACAAACTCGTCTCTGTCGGGGGGAATTCCTATAGTATGCAAGAAGAAGATATCGAGCCCATAACAGCGGAGAATTTGGTGGTGAAGCAAGGTTTTCAGGAGGCATCTAATGTCGAGATGGTTGGTGAGTTGGTGAGCATGCTACTTGTTTCAAGGCTCTACGAGGCAAATGTGAAACTACTGTCAGCTCAAAAGGATGCTACTAGCAGTATTATGAGTGTAGCAATGGGTTAGCACAGCATTATCAGGTTAATAAGCCTGAGGCTTATTAACGGACGTTGAAGTAAGGAGATTAGCGTTATGCTAAGAGCGTTTTCAACTGCGGCGACCGGCATGACCGCACAGCAGATGATGTTGGACATCATTTCAAATAACCTTGCCAATGTCAACACAACTGGTTTCAAACGGAGTCAGATTGACTTTCAGGATCTGCTCTACGTCAAACTAAGGGAGCCAGGCACAGAAGTGGCTGCTGGATTAAACACTCCGGGTGGTTTGGAAGTAGGTAGTGGAGTTCGTGCCGCGTCCAACATAAAGGTTTTCACCACAGGCGAGTTCCAGAGTACAGACCGAAGTCTCGACATAGCAATCAGCGGAGATGGTTTCCTTCAGGTGATGTTACCGAACGGTGATATGCGTTACACGCGCGATGGCGCATTACAGACAAACGCGGACGGACAGTTGGTCACGACCACAGGCTATACCATAGAGCCGGCCATCGCCATTCCAACAGATGCTATCTCAGTAGATATCGGAAAGGATGGTGGCGTTAATATCGCAGATGCATCGGGTACTCAGTCGGTTGTAGGAACTATTCAGTTGGTACGATTTCCCAATCCTTCCGGTTTGTCAAATGAAGGGGACAATCTCTTGGCCGAGACCGAAGCGAGCGGCACAGCAACTACCGGCACCGCTGGAGAAAATGGTTTCGGTACAATTCAGTCTGGTTTTCTGGAAAAGTCCAATGTTCAGATGGTAACGGAGCTCGTTAATCTAATAACTGCCCAGAGAGCATACGAGATAAATTCCCGCGCGATAAAGGCTGGGGATGACATGCTTAAAACAGCTAATAATATTGTTTGATAAGGGGATTATTATGAACAATAGAGTTCTCAGTTTTATGGTGATCTGTTGTGTCGTGATGCTGTCCCAGTTGTCTCTGGCAGTTGACAATAGCTATGTTGGTGATCCAAACACAGATTTTGTCTTGCATATTCATTTGCCGAGGCAAGTAACAATCACGAATAACATCCTGGAACTTGGCCAGATTAGCGTAATCCGAGGCGAAGAATCGCTTGTAGCGCGCGCTCGCAAGACTACTCTCGGACGATTTTCGGTGCCAGGACAGAAAATAGTTGTGGATAGGCAAATGGTGCTGAGTAGGCTCGCTTGCAGTGGGATTCTCCACAGGACTCCTCATGGAGCTGTCTCTGAAGTGATATTTACAGGTGCCCAAGAGGTAACAGTACGAAGGCACCAACGTATCATCAAAGGCAGCGAATTCGTAGATCTCGCAACTTCATATCTTAAAGAAAACCCACCCGCCCGTTCGGCTGCCCAGTTCTCCACAGCACTTTTCACAGAGGACCCAATTCGGCCCCCAAAAGACTTGACACTACCTTGGTCCAGCAAGGAGTTAGAGTTCGTCTGTCATTTGGTCGAGAATGGTGATAAAAACCAGACTAAAGTTCAGATAATTGTCATTGCTGATAATAAAAGGATAGGCATCCGTGAGGTGACTTTCCGACTGGAGTACGAGTCTCGGAAAGTGGTCACTAAAGCCGAAATTCCACCGGGTGGTCTTATTACCCCGGAAAACGTTGAAATAGAAAAAGGTGTATCGAATTACCCTGTTTCCGCAGATTTCAAATCACCTTATGGTCTTGTCGCCAAACGTAGACTACAGCCCAATACCGTCGTTCGTCCGGACATGGTTGGTCCTGTAAAGCCTGTCGTCGCAGTTGGGCGCAACGAGACGGTCTTGATCCGGCTTGAGAGTCCGGGCTTTCTGGTTACAGCCGTCGGCAAGGCCATGCAAGAGGCAAAGGTTGGTGAATATGTCAAGGTTCGGAATTTGGACTCGCAACGAGTCATCTTGTGTAGAGTTAGTGAGGACGGAACTGTGGAACCTATTTTGTGAGCAATAGCATTAAATCTGGGAGTCAGGGATCTGGGATCAGAGAAGGCTTCACCGAGTCTGCTGATCCCTGAACCCCGATTCCTGATAACTACTTTTTAAGGAAAAGATGACGCTGTGGTTTCTGCGATGAGCAGTGGAAAGGGAACAATTAGCGAAGGGGAAATAATGAACGGTAGACAGATTTTTTTGGTTGTATTAGTGGTTGTTATGTTTGGTTCTTCGTCCTGTCTGCGAGCAGGTTCTATTTGGGCCAAGCGAGACAAGAACATGCGAGATATGTATGCCGACGATGTAGCGCGACAGATAGGTGATATTCTTACCATCAAGATTACTGAGGATAGTAAGGTTGATAATAAGGCAAAGCGGGATCTAAAGAAAGAGACCGAGCGGTCGAACGCATTTGATGGTGAGTTAGGTATCACAACGCCGAATCACAATATTCTGCCGCGCATACCTGGCTTTACAATGGACGCGCAATCCACCAATGAGCTCAAGAGCAAAGCGGACTACAAGGATGAGCGAAGCTTTGTCGACAGAGTCAGCGTCGTGGTTGTGGACATTCTGCCGAACCGCAATCTTGTGGTAATAGGAGCTCGTGACCGTAATATCGCCGGTGACGTCCAGACTATTGAGGTCAGTGGCATAGTCAGGCCAAGCGATATTGCATTTGATAATACAGTAAAAAGTGAACAGGTCGCCAACTTTCAAATTGTAACCAGAAATAGAGGTGTGGCAGCACCGTATACCAGGCCAGGTTGGCTTGGGATGGTGTTTGATGTTCTTTGGCCATTCTAAATTCGGTTTTTTCGTTGGTTTTGTCCGTGCTTTTGAGAATGTGTGCCTTATGAAATCTAAAGTTACGTTTCTTTCATTCGCCAAACGCAGAAGCCTGTATCTATCGGTGTTGTGTTTAACTCTGTTGACTGCTGTCAACATTTGTCGTTGCGAGCGAATAAAAGATATCGTTGACATCCAAGGCGTTCGCAGCAATCCGCTAAGCGGCACAGGCTTAGTCATCGGTCTGGCTGGCACAGGCGACACTACGCTACTGTCGCGACAGATGCTTACTAATATATTGCGCGATTCTGGGCTTGTTCTTTCTCCTTCCGATCTGACCGGAGGCAATATTGCTGTCGTCATGGTAACGGCGGAGCTGGGTCCTTTTGCTCATGAAGGCTCGCGAATTGATGTTGATGTTTCTACCATAGGTGATGCCAAAAGCCTCCAGGGCGGCATGCTTTTGCCCACGCCTTTAATGGGGCTTGATGGTCAAGTCTATGCCGTTGCTCAGGGTGGTGTCTCAATAGGTGGCTGGTCTGTCGCAGGCAAGCAAGCTTCTGTTACTAAGAATCATCAGACGGTTGGTCGTATTCCTGGCGGTGCGATAGTCGAGAAGGAAGAGATAGCAGCGTATGTTGAGTCTGTTGCCGGACGTAGATTTATTACATTTAACCTGAGGAACTACGATTTCTCGACCGCGGAGCGAATCAGCCAGGCCATAAATCAGACTTATCCGGGCAGTGCTACGGTGATCGACGCTGGAACTGTCAGAGTTGAAATTCCTGGTGAAGTCACTTTGGCTGAAACGGCCGGCTTTATCGGCGAAGTTACAAAGACCGAAGTTAAGGTCGATGTCCCTGCAGCGGTCATTATTAACGAGCGAACTGGTACGATTGTGGTCGGGGAGAACGTTGGCATATCTGCAGTGGCGATCTCTCAGGGCAGTCTGGTTGTAAAGATTAAGGAAACAGCACAGGTTTCTCAGCCTGTAGCGTCTTTCTCTGATGCCGGTACAACAGAAGTTATTCCTGATACGATAGTTGGTGTTGAAGAGAAGGATGCATATTTGATTCCAGTATCCAAGTCCGTGACTGTTTCGGAGCTAGCCAAGACCCTCAATGCAATAGGTGCGACACCGAGGGATCTCATCGCGATATTCAATGCTTTGAAAACCGCCGGCGCCCTTCAAGCTAAGCTGGTGATTATGTAAGAGTGATTTCGATGGATGGAACTGCAGTGACATTTATACCGTCGGCCATGCCGCCGATGCCGCTCAACGCTCTGAACGAAAGTCTGTCTGCCGATGAAATCGCGAGATTGCAATTCGGCCAGACCAACGCTGTATCAGAAACGAAGAAGCAGCAAGTGGCCAAAGATTTCGAGTCTGTTTTAATTACCAATTTGTTAAATGATGTGGAAAACGCTATCGGCAAATGGGGATTCGATGAGGAAGAAGTTTCCACCCAGATAAAGGGAATATTCAGTCTGTTTTTGGGGCGTGCCCTTGCAGCCGAAGGTGGCTTCGGATTTTGGAAGGACATATATCAATTCTTAGACGGCACCAATCAGACGAATTCAAACTCAGCGTTAGTGGATGTGGTTCTATGAATGCAGTGGCGACTATGGAATATAGAGTAAATGAATTGCTGGATGTTCTCGACAGAGATATCAAGCATATACAGGATTGCTTGTGGCAGTTGGACCAGTTACGCAGTTGTGTTATTAAACGGGACGATGCAGGACTATCCAGAATGCTTGCTGAGATCCAGGCAGAGGCTAATAGTCACGCGGCCAACGAGCAAAAGCGCCACTCTATAAGAAAGTACTTGGCGCATGTTCTTGATTGCAGCGTTGACCAGATCAATTTGTCCAAGATTGAAGCTGTACTGCCGGAGCACAGAAAAGCTCAGATAGCTCAAAGAAAAGCGGAGCTCAGAGTATTGGTCCAGCGACTTAAGAGAGAGCATTTAAGTACTGCATTGCTTTTGTCGGAGTGCGCGAGATTTAATAGCTTGTTGTTGCGAAATATTTTCGGTTTTGAAGATAAAGCTGCGAACACTTACAGTCCCGATGGTTCAACAAAACGGCAAGCTAATACAACTTTCGTAAATTTGCAATATTGATAAGTTGCGAGTGATACTATGCCTTGCACCACATTGGAAGTCTAATTCTTGGTCATGTAGGATTAACAGATGCAGAGTTTAGACATAGGGATAAGCGGCCTTAACGCAGCCCAAGAGGCTATCAGCGTAATCGGTAATAATATATCTAATGCTGCTACCGAAGGCTACCATCGCCAAAGAGTGAATTTGGTTCCTGCTTACTCTTCGCAGGTTGGTTCCGTTCTGCAAGGAGGGGGTGTTGACATAGCTGGCGTTACCAGAATGATCGACGGGCTTTTGGAGCAGGAGATTCTCCGACAACAGTCTTCGTTGGGGGACGTATCGCAAGAACTCGCAACGCTGCAGACTGTTGAGAATGCGTTTGGAGAGCTTTCGGCTGGCAGTAGTCTGAGCGTGGCGCTCGACGGGTTTTTTAGTGCGTTGCAGGATCTGTGCACTCATCCGTCAGAGATTATTTGGCAAAGCCAGGCCATTGTTGTCGGCCAGAGTCTGTCCGGCCAGTTTAGAACGCTGGGCGAATTTCTGTATGAGCTCGAAAACCAGATTCTTTCGGAAGCAGAAGACACCGTCGACAGGATTAATACTCTGGTAACTCAAATTGCCGAACTCAACGCCAACATAGAAAGGACAGAAATAGGTGGAGCGCAAGCAAACAACCTGTGTGACCAAAGGGATCAGCGCATAAAAGATCTCTCCGAACTCGTATCTGTGCAAACACAAAGCCGGGAGTATAGTGTTGTTGATGTCAGTGTTGCTGGGGCACCTGTTGTTGTGGGTGCATCTACGATTGAGTTGGAGGTTAGTATTAAAGACGACAATCAAATTGGAATTTCAGCAGCAGGTGCACACGATTACATTACAGGTGTCCAGGGTGGAAAACTAGGCGGCTTATTATCACTGAGAAATGAGATTGTAGTTGGTATTCACGATGACCTTGATGCTTTGGCGCGCTCAATAATACAACAGATAAATCAGTATCATGTTCGGGGTGTCGGGTCGCAAGGATCGTTTAAAGAACTGACCGGATGGAGGATGACAAGTGAAGATCTGGCTGATTTCAGTCAGGACATAACCGACGGTAAAATATATATCAGGGTCATCAACTCAAGCACCGGAGAAATAACGCGCCATGAGATTGACGTAGATGTTTCAGCGGATTCGCTCTCGACAATAGCAGCTAATATCTCAGCAATCACCGGTTTGAATGCCTCGGTACTCTCATCAAGGCTTAGTATCCAAGCTGAGGCGAACTACGAGTTTGATTTTCTTCCGGCTGTTTTACCTGAGCCTACAGCCACCAATCTGACTGCGGCATTGCCCCCAGCGATAAGTGTGTCGGGAATTTATACAGGAGATGAAAATCAGACTTTCACCTTTACAGCAACAGGAACCGGTTCTATAGGCAATGGTGAATTGCGTCTCGAAGTGAGAAATGGTGATGATGAGGTTGTTACTACCCTTAATATCGGTTCTGGTTATGCAGCCAGTGACAAGCTTGATATAGGTAATGGCATCAAGATATCCCTTACCACGGGTGACCTGAACCCTGGCGACACCTTTGAGGCGGATGCCTTAGTAAGTTCTGATACTTCGGGGGCAATAGCCGCACTTGGCATCAATACCTTCTTTTCCGGTTCTTCTGCCAGAGATATGGCGATTTGTTCCAGCATAGTTGATTCACCAGGTCGGATCGCAACAGCTTTAGGGCCGGACCGGACCGACAATGCCAACGCTTTGCGGCTATTAGGCGTGAAGGATGAGGCAGTAGATAGCTTAAACGCAATGACACCGGCAGAGTTCTATCGTCGGCTGGTCACCGATATCGGCCAGCAAGTCTTTGTCAAACAAATGCGCTCTGATAATATTCGAACAATGGTTCAGGACCTTAGCAGTAGGCAAAGTGAGATGAGCGGCGTCAACATCAATGATGAAGCGGCTCAATTATTGATCTTTGAGCAGATGTTTCAGGCGGTGGCCAAATATCTCAGTATGGTCCAGGATTCGATAGAAACTATGATGGAAATGCTATGAAAGGTAACCGGTAATTGGTAACTGGTAGATGCGTAGATGCGTTAATTTATGGCTTAGCCACTTATTGCTTATCTACTCATTCCCTCATTTATGCATCCACAGATATTGACCATTTAACCAATTACCATATAGAGGGATTTCGATGAGCGGTTCGCTTAGCAATATTTACGACACTGTCAGCTATGCCCTATATCTGAACTCCAAGGCCTTGGCTCGTTTGCAGGAACAAGCCTCTACTGGCTCAAGGATAAATAGAATTTCTGATGACCCGTATGATGCTTGCCGCGTTTTGGGGCTTGAGTCTCATCAGAGATCCCTGGAAACTTACATGAAGACGCTATCGGAGTTGGTCGGCAAGCTGGAGATTTCATCGTCAGTCCTTGGGGATATGACCTCTGCACTTGCTAATATTAAAGCCGATTTAGCTCAAGTTGTTAGTGGAACCTATGGCCAAGAAGGTCGGCTGAGGATCGCGGATGGAATAAATGACACGTTGGAGCAGATGGTTTCGCTGGCTAATACAGAGCACTCTGATCAATATCTATTTGCAGGATCAGATACGACTTCGGCACCCTACGTCGTGGAGCGCAATAGTGGAAAGATTGTACGTGTGACTTATCAAGGCAGCAACGAAAAGCCTAACATAGAAGTGGCACCCGGCCTTCAAGCCTCACCGTTCTACGTCGGCGATGAAATCTTTCGTTCAGATAGCCGCAGCGACACGGTTTTTCTGGGAGATACCGGCGCCAAGGCCGGCACCGGCACATCCAGTGTTTGCGGTGACGTTTGGCTAACGGTTACTCACGACGGCAGCAACTACCAACTGTCCATCGATGATGGAGCCAGCTACGTAACAGTGCCGTCAGGAGGTGACACCAACCAGGCTGTGACGGATTCACGGACCGGACGCGTCCTTTATGTTGACACTACCCAGATTAATAACACCGGAACTGAGCTGGTGCGTGTACCGGGGACATACGATGTATTTGCCGCATTAATAAGCATTCGCGACATGTTAAGAAACGAAAGGGGCCTTTCAGACACTCAATTGAGCGAGGTCCAGGATAGTTGCCTCACTTCGCTCGAAGAGATAAGAAACCTGCTGGTGCAGGCTGGAATCTCTGTTGGGTTGAAAATGGGCTTCCTAAGTGATCTAAAAGGCAATCTCGAAAATATTAGCTATAACGCGGAAGAAGAAGCGACACAACTTCAAGAAGCTGATATCGCGCAAGTAGCCATAGACCTTTCGCGCCGGCAAATTCTATACGAGATGTCGTTATCTGTAGCTGGCAAACTCATGTCACTGTCGCTGCTGGACTTCATAACGTAGAAAATTCGTCCGAAGTCGCAAATGGCAACTTGACTGTTTTTATGGCGCGTATGTCAGGTATTTATGCAGTTAGGTTTTGTTGCGTCCGCAGAATTGATGCAAATGTGGATTTGGCAGGCGGCACGTAATTTGCACTAATTTTTTCGGGATCGTAGCAATTGGCAGCCCCCTTTGAGAAATAAGGAGTAGCGCTTATGATGGCACAGGCAGATTCGAGTCGTTATCAAGAAGCAGTGGGATTAGCTGAAACCAGCAAATATCAGGAAGCACTTGTCCGCATTGAGGAATATCTTCGAGTTTCGCCTAATGATGTAGAGGCCTTGAATGATGCGGGAGCAATTTTACACTGTTTAGGACGGTCCGACGAGGCCATCGAGCATCTGGTCCGCGCAAGAAAGCTACAGCCTGATTCTGCCGAGATAGTTTGGAACCTGGCAGAGGCATACCTTGGTGCTGGTAGAGCAGATCAAATCGGCCAGCTTTATAACGACATGGAACGAATGGGCATACTGAATGCTGATGTGCTCAACAGGACAGCGAACTTATTTTTGAACCAATCAAACAAAGCCGACGCGCTCGAAATGTTATTGCGTTCGCTGAAGCTATCACCAGATCAGCAGGTACTTGAGCCTATGCTCGAGGTGATTCGAAGCAAAAGACCCAAGATCGGCTTTTTCCGCGCAGCTAACGCGGAGAATAGATCACTTACAGATATTTGCGCCTTTGCACAAGAACGCTTCAGTGTACAGCATTTCCAGGGTCAAAGCGTGGACCAGATGTATGAATTTATGAAAACCAGTGACATCTGCTGGTTTGAAGGCTGTAGCGACATTGCCTCTGAGGCCTCGAAATTACCAAAGATCACCAAAAACATTGTCAAGCTACATGGACCTGAGCTACAAGATGGATGGCCGAGGCAGGTTCAATGGGAGAACATTGATATTCTCATCACAATTGGTAATTCCCAGTTCGAAGAGATTTTGTTAGAGCAGGTGCCTGACATTAAGACTCGAACAAGGCTCGTTACGATTCCTAAAGGCGTTGATCTTGAAAAGTTTAAGTTTGTTGGCAGAAAGCGCGGCAAGAATCTCGCCTGCATTGGTCATTTGAATATGCAGAAAAATCCCATGTTTCTGCTGCAGTGTATGCAGAAGCTGCACTACATCGACCCGGAGTACAGGCTGTTCTTCGCAGGAGCTTTTCAGAGCCCGATGCTTCAGCGGTATATAATGCACATAGTACAGGCGCTCGAACTGTCAAATATTGTGCTTTTTGATGGCTGGCAAGAGGATGTAAATTGCTGGCTGCAAGATAAACACTTCGTTGCTTCAGCCGGTATCGGGCAAAGTCAAGAGATGGGATTATTGCAAGGTATGGCTTGTGGCCTGAAGCCGGTCATCCACAATTTTCCAGGCGCTAGTGAAATGTTTCCGCCTGATTTACTGTTCAATATCTCTGAGCAATTTTGTGAGCGAATCCTTGCGGACAGATATGAGCCCGAGAGCTATCGTAGATTCGCCGAAGAAAGGTATCCATTGAGAAATCAGTTAGAAAAAATCAACGGCATCTTCATCCAGCTCGAACGCGAAATAGATACTCGGCAGGCTAAAAGTCCATCTAGTATCGAGTTAGAGAACAGACCAGTTGAAAACGCAACATTACCTAACGAGTTCCATTCTTTAGAGTTTAATAATAATAGAATCTCGTGACTCTCTGTTTTCAAGTAATGTCAGATACGATTGAAATGATCAAAAGCTACAGAACTGATTCCGGATTGGATAAGCTGCGTGAGCAAAGCAGAATAAAGGCCGACCCACTTGTTAGTGTACTAATCCCGACCTTTAATCGACCCCAATATCTCTCTATAGCTCTTGCCAGTGTTTTGCGACAAAGTTACAGAAATCTTGAGATCATCGTCGTCAATGACGGTGGTACTGATGTCAGTGATTTAATCAATTCTTTTGATGACCAAAGGCTGATGTTTATCAATAGAAAGGAAAATCACGGAAAGGCATTTTCTCTGAATGAGGCTCTGGACAGAGCAAACGGCAAGTACGTTGCCTACCTTGATGATGATGACTTGTATTACCCTAATCATATAGAGTTGTTGGTAAACGCTCTGGAAAATGAAACAGACTGCCAGGTTGCATATACCGACTTATATAAGAGTTACTGCAATGTGCTGCCGGATGGCAGCCGACAGATTTTGAGCAAAGTGGTTGAAATCAGCCGGGATTTCGACCGTTTCTTCATGCTATATTACAATCACGTATTACACGTATGCCTAATGCACCGTCGAGACCTGATTGAAAAGACCGGCTATTATAATGAAAAGCTAAACATCCTCATCGACTGGGACATGACGCGTCGTCTCGCCTTTTTCTCGGATTTCCATCACGTACCCAAAGTCACTGGTGAGTTTTACAGTCCTTGTGGTGAATGCGACAGAATATCTGTCCAGAGGCGCAAAGATAAAAGTGAATACCTCCGGAACGTTCTTGCGATACGAACGACACGACCTGCAAAGCCTTGGCCGAAGGTCAAAGACTTGTCTGTAATTTTCGTTGCTGATAAGCTTGATAAGCAAGCTGGCAAAACCATTGGCTACATTTGGCGCTACACGTTCTATCCGTACAAGCTTTATTTGCCACTGCCTCAATCTGATCTTACCAGGCTGAAAACAGATATGCCTAACGTTGTGCTTGTGCCTGTCTCGGCCTCTTCTTCTATTACCGAGCGAATAGATGCAGCTTTACGAAGTGCCGATGGAGACTGCATTGCTATCGTTCCCAGCGGTTTTCCAATAAGCGATATGTGGGTGGAAGAATCTGTATATGTTCTGATCAATAGTTCAGCAGGCCACGTTGCTTTTGAACTCAGAGGCACAACAGATGTCCTCTGGGCAATAGTCATTAGAAAAGAGGACTTGTACAATGCTCGCAGGAGTTTTCCCAGCTTGTCTATAAGGCAATCCTTACAGGCATCTGGTATTGTGCAGAGAAAATTAGGTATTGAGGATACGCCTTTTAAGTTTGACGGTTTGCTTCGAGAAGCGATCTCCTCGCAGAACGATGGAAACTGGAGACAAGCAGGCAGGATGTTCGAATATATCGCGGAGCACCACAAGAATGAGTTGTGGATGAGAAGCTTGGCTGCAAAGGCTGTCTTCGAGGCCGGTGACCATGCCCGCGCCGCACAGCTCATTCACGAAGTGAACCAGCAGCGTCCCACGGTAGAGACACTTTTATTGCAAGCTAAGTTTTGCAGAGAGAATAAGAGCTTTTATCGTGCTATCCAGTTACTCGAAAAGGCACAGCAAATATTGACTAATGAAATAGATTATTCTACAGGTTCCAAAGTCGTCAACTATACCCAGTAGGTGGGCACTTCAGAATGTAAGGAAAGAGTATTGCCATGGATAAAACGCAAACAAACGATGTTGAACAGCACAACCAGACCCAACATTATGAGGTCTTGCAGGAACTCGGTGACTGCTACACTTCTATTGGCAACTATACCCAAGCGCAACGTTGCTATGAAAAGGCTGCGTCTATAGGACCTGATGAGCCAGGTCCTTACATTGGGCTTGGAGTCGCTGCTCTACAGAAGGATCAGCTCGATGATGCTGAAATAGCCTTTAGGGTTGCTTGTCGGCTGGCTCCTGATTGTGCCAAGGCATACACCGGCTTGGCAATGGTTGCTCAACAAAGACAAGATTACCACAATGCCTTTGATCTTTATATGAAATCCCTTGAGCTTGACGGTGACAATATAACGGCGCTCTTAGGCCTTTTTCAGACAAGTTGTAAAATGGGATCGTTCGCCAAAGTCACTTACTATCTGGAAGTCTACCTGAGAGTGCACCAAAGTGACATCTCTGTTATGTTTTCTCTGGCAGCGCTATACATGAGGGATGGTCGACTTGAACAGGCCAAAGGGATGCTCTTAGATTTATTGGCTTTGGATCCGAATAATAAGGATGCTGCTAATTTACTTGAGGAAGTGGAACATAATATAGCGCAGACGAACAAGCAGGAAATCAAGCCGAATGAAAAAGGATAACACTGAAATTGTTTCCTCTAATCAGGCAAATCTCTTGGACGATTTGCAGGCACTGCTTAAAAAGCAAATAGCATCAGCTCACAACGGTTGCATTAGTGATGTTGAATCGATGGGCAGACAAGCTGATGTTCTTGTCCGAAAAATTGCTCAGATGGGTTTTTTGAATCAACCTGATTTTGAGGCTCAGCGTAAGCAACTTCAAAAGCTCTACAACGATTTATGTCTTGCCATTACTGCTCAAAAAGACCAGACAGAACAATCACTGAACCGTATCCGCAGAGGTAGGAAGACCATAGCGACTTATCGTAAAAATATTGCATTATAGGCAATAGGATTTTGATAAGAGTAGGTTTCTATGACAAACTATGACTTAAGCAAGCGCTCTACCGTTAGCGGCGACACCACTTCATCAGCGCCAACGTTCCTTAGCCACAAGAGCCCCATACCTCAGACTGGAGAGATTGTTGTGGACGGTCTTAGATTCGCAAATGTTAGGAGAACCAAGCATAAGAACAACTCGGTGGGGTTTAATGACAAGTACATTATAAAGATTGAACATTACAAGCACCCGCTGAAACTTCGGTCGCTTTTGGAGGAGATTGAGATAATAAGGTATCTGAACTGGAAAGAGTGTGTTTCGTGCCCCATACTAGTTTCCGAAGGGAGGCTGAGAACCGGAGAGCGGTATTTCATACAGGAGAGAATTGACAGCCAGCGGGGATTTAATACAGCCGATATGGTGCTTTCCATACTTGAGCAGAAAAGTCTCGGGGTTTGCCAGGGTGACTTAAAAATAAAGAACTTTATATTCGATGCTGATTCGGTCTGCCACATAATTGACTACGACCAGGCAATATATGATAAGCGATTTGTGCAAATGGGCAATACCGAGTATTTCGAATGGATTGCTCAGTACATTGTAAACAGATGGAGAAAATACGGCGTTACTGATTTTTACAACTCGCATGGATTGAACAGAGACGAGATTTTTAGTCTGTTCAAAAAGGGTGCATTTAATTTGGCTACAGTCACGATATTCAAAGATCAAATCACCACAGATTCTGACATTGGCATCTATCACAACTTGAACACCGATAAGATTTATATAGAAGGTGCCCGCGATTTGAATCCCAGACTTGGCACTTTGGACACTGTTGAATTCAAGAAGGGAGAAATGGTTCTGGATGTTGGGTGTAACATGGGGCTGCTTGGGCATTACCTGCACGATAGAGGATGCGTAGTAACAGGCATTGATATGGACAGAAAGATTATAATTGGTGCCAAGATGGTTGCCAATATTCTTAACAAGAACATCCAATTTAAATGGCTGGATATTGACGAAGCGAGAATAGAACAAGAGTATGACACTATCTGTCTTTTCTCTGTCATTCATCACGTAAAGAACTTTAAGCGGGTAACTGAGAATATAGCGCAAAGGTGCAACAGGATAATACTGGAATGTGGGTTGAAAGAACATGGTAGTAAGCCTACTAAGGGTGGGTGGACAGCTACAAGCGGGTGGGACTTTAATTCTATTGGAGAGCTGGTCCACTATCTTGAGACAGCGTTTAGAGGATTTAGATTCCATGGCTGTCACGGCAGTGTGGACAGGAATAGACAGATAATAACTTTAGCAAAGAAACCCACAGCGACAACCATGCAAGTTCAGAGAGAACCTCCACGTAGCATTCAGGAAGGTGAATTTGCTGAACAGCAATTAAGCAACGAATCAAAATATTTAGTCTCAACTATTGTTTCGACGTACAACTCGGGACGCTTTATTCGTGGATGTCTGGAAGATTTAGAAAACCAAACCATCGCTGACAGACTTGAAATAATCATCGTTAATAGCGGATCAGAAGAAAATGAGGAGACGATCGTTCATGAATTTCAGCAGAAGTATGACAATATAAAATATATCAGAACCGATGAGCGAGAGACAATATACCGGGCGTGGAACCGAGCTATTAAAATCGCATCAGGTAAATATATTACCAATGCTAATACCGATGACCGTCACAGTCCGGAAATGTTTGAAAAACTGGCTACCGCGCTGGATTTGAATGATGATATTGCAGTTGTCTATTCCCAGTTCTATATTACCAGGGTAGAGAATCAAACCTGGCGAAATAAAACAGTTGAAAAAATAGCACAATGGGTGCAGCCATATTCGAGAGAACAATTACTAAAAATGTACTTCCTTGGACCACAGCCTATGTGGCGAAAGTCCCTTCACGACGAATATGGTTATTTCGATGAGACGTTCAAGATATGTGGCGATTATGAATTTTTTCTTCGCGTCTCGCAGACCCATGATTTTTTGTTAATCCCTGAACCGTTAGGTCTTTATCTGCTTTCACCTAATAGTCTGGGGCGTACTGCTGGGACTAGAGAGCAGGAGGACCAGAAGATATGGGAACTTTATAGGAATAATACAGATAGAATAATCCGCGGACCTTTTGTGCCAATTGAAAGCTGCGAAGTTTCCCTAAGTGAGTCAGTTGGTAAGAAGCTCTGCTATAGTGCGAATGGGATTGCCGCAGAGCATACAGCAACAGTGGGCTCTAACAGTTCTGCTTTGGATTACTTTCTCAAAGCCAAAGACGATTTTAACAAGGGTAATTTTATATCTGCCACAAAATATATAAATCAATATAAAGCACTGATGGACTATTCTAAGCTACAAAGGTCATTAAATACGAATACAGTAAGAGAAGATAACAACATAGATATATCAGTAATAATAGTAACAAATAATAGAGCAGAGGAACTTCAAGATTGCCTTAAGTCTCTGTTAGAACAAGAAGCTGATTGCAATTTTGAGGTCATTGTCGTTGATAATGGGTGCGTTAATATCGAAAGTTTCATGCAATGTGTGGATCAATATATCAAGTGCCCCATTAATCTTAACCCATCTGAAGGAAGGAACATAGGCGTACGTTTTGCAAGGGGCAATATCATCGTGTTCTTAGATGACGATGCGGTTGTTAGGTCTGATTACGTATCATCAATAAAGTGTGCATTTAACAAATACGATATTTTTGGTCTGAGAGGCAGGACTTATCCTAAGAGCAGTCCCGTGGCTAATAATCATGTAAACATCTGTGATCTTGGAGATAAGCCATTTCCTTCATACTGTAATCAAGAGGGGAACTCCGCTTGGCTCCGTGATATATATCTTTCGGTGGATGGAATGGATCCATTGCTCTTTGGACACGAGGGAAGCGATCTTACTTACAGGATCATTCAAAAATATAAAAAAACGAATAAGGTTATCTACTGGCCCGCTGCTGTAATATATCACGATTATGGTGTGTCTGAAAAACTAAGAAAGAAAAGGATATTGTATCAGCTAAGTGCAAACTATCTTAAGTATAAACACGGCACCGACATATTCGTTAACTGGATGGAGATTAAAAAATATCCTATAGACTTAAAGAAAAATTACAAGCTGCCAGAGAAAGTCTGCTCAGGCAGAGTTTCTAATCCATCTTCTGTAATATCTACAGAGCGCTTGCATCCAAGAGTTTCGATAGTGATATCTTGCTACAATTGTGCAAAATTTCTGCCGGAATGCCTCGAGAGCATCATAAATCAAACTATGCAAGAGTGGGAGCTGTTATTAATCGACGACGGCAGCACAGACGGCACAAGAAGTATTATCGAAAAATATGCTCAGATGGATGAAAGAATCAGGCCTTTCTACTCACAGGAAAATAAAGGACCTTATTTTAGAAGGAACTTTGGAATTGAACATGCCAACAGCGATTTCATTGTTGTACAAGACGCCGATGACATTATGTGTCCGAGCAAACTCCAAATGCTTTATAATGAAATAACCAAGGATGACCAGATCGGAATTGTGGGTTCGTTTTATTACAAATTTCTTGAGGAATTTGAGGGTTTCGAATACAGCGAAAAGTGTGAACTAGCACTTTCTCATGAAGAAATTATGCGAACTGAGCGCTCAAGATGGGACTTCTGTTGGCATGGTTCAGCTATTATCCGTAAAAGCTTGTTTAACGCGATTGGATTATACGATGAAAATCCGTTTGGCTCAGATTCAGTCTGGCTGGCTAAGACTGCTGAGTATGCGTATTACGATAGCAATGTGAAATTCAAGAACATTCCTGAGTTTTTAACCTTACGGAGGGTACATGCCGACTCACAAACTGGAATACTTCCGACCTTTGACCCTCGCAGCAGAAGAGTCAAATACGTTTCCTATTGGCAAGATAAGATTTATAAGATAAGGGAAAGAATCCAAAATAATTCAGGCGTGGATATTGCGGCCGAGCTTAGAAACTGCCAATGTTCGGATTTCACCACCAAATATGGCCACCTCTTCGATCAATGGGAGAGCGAGCCGCTCGATAAAAAAACTCTGCTTGGATTAGTTAATAGAGCTGTGGTTTTATTTCAAAGCGGTGCGTATGTAACATGTATTAGTGTGCTTAACGGCCTGGAAAGAGTTGACCGTGAGCTTGCAAATAAACTTAAAAACTTTGATTTATTAAAAGCTAAAGCTTACTTTGCCGTTGGCAAAAAACAGCGGTGCCTTAGATACCTTGAAAAAGAAATCCAGAACCACGACAACCCGGCTGCCAGGGAATTTCTGGCTAATCAGTTTCAAAACGAACATGATACTTTTGTGCCCAGCCAAAGCATAGAAGATCATCTGCAGGTAAGTACTGAACCGGCTGGTCAAAGAGGAGAGCACACCGCACAGAGCGAACTTGTTACTCCTGACGATAGCACCACTGTGGAGGCTGGAAGGCTTAAAGACAATCTAAATGACTCTCTTCATACGAAGACAGAACCGCTTGTTTCGATAGTAATCCCAGCCTACAATGCAAGCCGGTATATCCAAAAGGCTGTCGAAAGCGTGTTGGCTCAAACCTACAGGAATTTCGAGATCATTATTGTTGACGATGGTTCCACAGACGCTACCAAAGACAAGGTGCTTAGTTACAACGATTCCAGAATCAACTACCTTTATAAGGACCACTCAGGCCTTGCAAGCGCGTGCAATACAGCCATAAGAAAAATTAAGGGATCGTTCTGGATCAGGCTCAATGCCGAGGACATGATCACGCCGGACTTTATTTCCAGGCATCTGCGTGAGTTCGAGCGGTACCCTGAAGCCGACTTAGTTTACTGTGACGATTGTCTGATTGATGAAGATGGTAACTCGATCCGGATAATTGACAGGCCTGAATACACTAATCGTACAGGTTTGATACGGGACCTTTTTCATCACGGTTTCCCAACCGTTCCGTTCGGAACGTGCATTAGAATCGATGTCTTCGATAAAATCGGCATGTTTGACGAGAGTCTGATTATTGCTGAGAACTACGATATGATGCGAAGATTTGCAAAACATGGTTTAACATCGCATCATTTAAAAGACGCATTATATTTACGCCGAATGACATCAGATATTATTTTGAGAGACAATAGCGCCGAAAAGGCCAATTGTTATTTTGACGTGATAAAGCGATTTACCGATATGTTTAGCTGCGAAGAACTTTTCCCGGACGTTAGTTGGGATGCAATTGCCGCTGAGAAAAGAAAATTGCATGCAAGATGCTTGGCCGCCATTGTTTTTGTTGAACTCGGGCGTGCTTATACACAGTCTAATTCACCTAACTACGCTGGTGTTGCCTTTGATCGGGCCTGTTTTGAGATGCGTGATGCGCTCGAAATGGACCCTGAAAATACACAGATTCACCAGTTGCTGCAGCAATGCGAGTTCGCTCGCACCGAATCCAAGAAGTTGCTGTGTGTGTCCGCTCGTTAACTAAAGGAGAAACAAATACTTAAGTGGACGTGACTTTCAAACGATAATATAGTAACGAGCAGTTCAAATATTACGCCGAATGCAATGGATGAACTGCAATCGTTGGCCATGTTTGAACATTAATTAGTATGTGTAGCAAAGTGTTGTAACTTATAAAAGGTGGGCTAGAATGTCTACTTTACAATTTCCAGGTCTTTTTACCGGCATTGACACGGCTAAGATCATTGAGCAACTAATGGCTGTTGAGCGTCGTACGCTCAATATGTACCAGGGCCGCAAGAGCCTCTGGGAAGAGAGAAAAGATGCCCTCAGCGATCTCGAGAGCAAGCTCGATGCCTTAAGAAGCACAATCAGCGCCCTTTCCGATGCCAACGAGCTACGTGCCTTCACAACCGCTACCAGTGATGAAGA
>Ga0307439_1000241_pt1 | contig 39943 bp, 25 predicted proteins | sample SalMarWE160490MG_FD_202142 | JGI IMG/M metagenome (GOLD analysis project Ga0307439, IMG submission 202142) | Salt marsh sediment microbial communities from the Plum Island Ecosystem LTER, Massachusetts, United States - WE1604-90 | ecosystem: Environmental > Aquatic > Marine > Intertidal zone >... | reverse complement strand
CGCCTCCAAGCTCGACATCGTTGGGGACAAACTCCTGGCCGAGTGTTTCAGCTAAGACAGGATGTTTACCTTCGTGGATGATAAGCCGGGCGTCATTGGTCACTTTGGGCTTGACATAGTTCCGCCGTTTTGCAATGTAGGCAAGGCTTGCCAGACAGTCACATTGAGCAATGGTCTCGGCGAGCTGCTGAAGCCGGGTGACATACTGGGCTGTCTGTCTGCGGAGGTCTTCAAAGATTTGCTGCTCCAATTCAACTGCTCTTTCCTCGGCACCTAAGACCTGGTCTTCGTATTGCTTCAGCTCGTCCGTTATGTAGCGCTCGGCATTTTTTATTGTCTGCTTGCGGATGTAATCTGCGGGGACTTTGTCAGAGCTGGCGTGCGTTACTTCTATGTAGTAGCCAAAGACCTTATTGTAGCCAATCTTAAGATTGGCGATGCCGGTTCGCTGAACCTGCTCTTTCTGGTAGTTTCTGAGCCAGCTTTGGCCATCTCTGGAAATTGAGCGAAGGTGATCAAGCTCTTCAGAAAAGCCTGTCTTTATCACTCCGCCATCGCGAAGGTGCGAAGGGCAATTCGGCTCGATTGCAGATTCAAGCAACTCGGCCAGCTCATCCATGCTATCGCATCGCTGTGCCAATTGTGCGAGCAGGTCGGCACTAAATGATTGCAAGATTTGGCGCAGTTCAGGTACGATGTGCAAAGTAGCTACGAGGGCCAAAAAATCACGCGGCATTGCTCGGAATGTGCTCAAGCGAGCTGCGATTCGTTCGATATCTGAAATGTCCGAAAGCAGTTTGCGGATTTGGGATAGTTGATGGCTCAGCCATTGATTTTCCGTGTTCTTTGATGGCTGAGCCATTAACTCCTCAACAGCATCCTGTCGCAGCTCAATGGCGCCAACGTCGCAAAGCGGCATACACAGCCAGTTTCTGAACATCCTCCCGCCCATACCAGTCATCGTCTCATCGAGGCAGTACAGAAGCGTTCCCTTTTGACTTTCAGTACGGATGGTCCTCAGAATCTCCAAACATCGCAGACTTGTCGGATCTATTTGCAGGAAATTGTGACGCTGGACTTTTTTCAGGGTCCGAATGTGACCGATCTCCGTCTTTTGCGTTTCATTTAAGTATTCAATAATTGCGCCCGCGGATTGGATCAGGATATCTTCATCGTCGCTGATGCCGAAGCCTTCGAGTGTAGCTGTGCCGAAATGTTTAAGCAGGCGTCGCCTTGCCTGATACGGGTCGAAGTACCAAGTGGGACGTTCGGTTATGGTGGCTTTTGTTAACTGGGTGATGTCCTGTACAAGCCGTCTGGTTTCGACTTCAAACAGCTCGCTCCGTCTATCGGCTAATAGACATTCAGCAGGGCTAAGCCTAAGCAGCTCATCAAGCAGGTTTTTTTCCGGCAAAGCCTGAACGAAAAAGTGGCCGGTGGAAATGTCGACCCAGCTAATCGCAGCTTGCTGTCCCGACCCAAGGTTGATAGCACAGAGAAAGTTGTCTTGCTTGGCTTCAAGCAGGATATCATCGGTGAGTGTGCCGGGAGTGATGATTCGCACAACGTCGCGTTTCACGACGCCTTTGGCGGTTTTGGGGTCCTCGACCTGTTCGCAGACCGCAACTTTGTAGCTGGCCTGGAGCATTTTCTTGAGATAACCTTCTACTGCATGATATGGGACACCAGCTAAAGGGATGGGATTGTTACCTTTACTGCGACTGGTAAGAGCCAGGCCGCAGACGCGTGAGCAGATTTCTGCGTCTTCGTAGAAGGTCTCGTAGAAATCGCCCATGCGAAAAAACAATATGGCATCAGGATATTTTTGCTTGAACCGATGAAACTGCTTCATCGCCGGGGTTAGTTTTTCGAGCTGTTGGGCCATAGATGCTCATTGTACTCAAAATTGGATGTCTGACAACTTTATAAGCCTCAGGCTTATTAAATCGTAGTCTCACTTCACGGTCTTACCCTAAATGGGGGGTGAATAAGTGCGAAAATACCTTGACCATTAGCGAGTTTCGGATAAACTCCAGCCCAAATTGCTATCTTTCACAGAAAGCATCAATGGCAAAAACTCAGCCAAATTCCGTTGACATCGAAAAATGGCTTACCTTGATTAGGACTGACGGTGTTGGCCCAACAACTTTCGCAAAGCTGATGAAACATTTCGGCTCAACCGACCGGGCTTTGGCAGCTTCGGTTAGTGAGTTGGCTAAGGTAAACGGAATCGGCTATAAAACCGCTGAATGCATATCTGCGACACGTGGCAAATTTGACGTCAAAAGAGAGCTGGAGTTAGCCGAAAAACTTGGTGTCTGGATAATCCATCTTGAGGATCAGCGCTATCCGCCTGTGCTTAAGCAGATTTACGACCCGCCACCTATTCTCTATATCAAAGGCACCCTGACTAAGCAGGACAATCTGGCAATCTCAATAGTCGGTACGCGGCGGTGCAGTTTGTACGGCCAGGAGCAGGCTTCACGATTCGCACATTTCTTAGGTTCAGCCGGGTTCACCGTTGTCTCAGGAATGGCCCGGGGGATTGACACTGCGGCCCATCAAGGTGTGCTTTCAGCCGGTGGCCGCACAATTGCTGTACAAGGTTGTGGGCTTACAAACATCTTTCCGCCGGAGAATAAAAGACTTTTCGAGCTCATTGCCAAATCCGGTGCCTGCATTAGCGAACTGCCTCTGCAGTATGAACCGTTGTCGGAGAATTTCCCACCACGGAACAGAATAATAGCAGGCCTGTCACTGGGGACAATCGTTATCGAGGCTGGCTTGCGTTCTGGCGCGTTAATTACAGCAAGGGCTGCTCTGGAAAGCGATCGTGAAGTGATGGCGGTACCAGGGAAAATCGATTCGCCGCTGAGCAAGGGAACGCATCAATTGATAAAACAAGGAGCAAGGCTAATCGAATCAACTGAAGATGTAATGGAGGCTCTTGGCTATATCGGTGAACAACTGAAAAGTCATGTACGTACAGCAGTGGACAAAGCGTCTGATAGCGTCGAGAAGTCAATTTTTAATTGTAGTGCTATGAAGCTAAGCTCAGACGAGAAACGTATTTATGACCATCTCAGCAAAGAACCGGTTCACCTGGAACAAATTATCACAAATACAGAGATGGCGCCCGGCAGTGTCAATGCCAGCTTAATCTCTCTAAGGCTGAAGGGCCTAATAAAGCAATCACCTGGAAATCTATTCTCGAAAAAGCTGTAGTCATACCTTAATTAGGATTGTTTTCGAGTATAGCAGCATTATTTAATCTTCAAAATTAAAGGATCATATCCATCAATTGAATCCAAGTTCTCCTCGTAGAAATGGCTGATTTCTGAAAAGTGATAAGTGCAGATTCTTAAATTCATCTGAACAAGACCGAGGAGTAATATCGAAAGCTGAACAAAAACAGCCTAACGATAGTATTACATAGCTGAATTGTGAAGAGGCCACGGGAACATTTTATAAGTGATACTTATTTTGTGTTCTGACTAACTTATGTATACTCGTGGCACTATGCGATATTTACTATGTTATGTCTCTCTGTAACATCTTTTCAGACATAGTCTTATGATTATACTGTGGTATATGTAGGCTCAATGTATCTGACATGTGGTGATTTGTATGATTGACCCCAACGTTTGGAAATGATAGCATATAATGTAAAGATCACATGGCAAAATTGAATAAAATAACCGGAAAGAGACGCACAAGCAGAAGATCATCTAAGCTTGCAACTGTCAGAACCAAAAAGGCCTTCGGGACCTACCGGGAGGCTATGCGCTATCTGTTCGACAGGACGGACTACGAAAAACAAGAGCATGTGCGATACAACGTCACTACTTTCAACTTGGACAGGATGAAAAAGCTGCTGACGCTTCTGGGCAATCCCCACAAGAAGATCCGTACAGTCCATATAGGCGGCACGAAAGGGAAAGGCTCCACTGCGACGATGCTGGCCAGGATGCTCGAATCGAATGGTTACAGAGTGGGATTGTACACGTCTCCACACGTGGTACACTTGCATGAACGGATAGAAGTCGACTCGAAAATGATTACTGAGCCAGAAATGCTGCAGCTAATGAACCGCCTCTACGCCCCAGTTGAGAAATTGTCTAAGAAAGATCCTCCGACATTTTTTGAGCTGATGACGGCTCTTGCATTCATGTACTTTATGGACCGACAGGTTGATATTGGGATTATCGAGACCGGTTTGGGCGGTAGGTTGGACAGCACTAACGTAATTCAGCCCGAGGTTATAGGAATCACGAGTCTAAGCATCGACCATCAGCATCAGCTCGGCGCGACTATCGACAGTATTGCCCGAGAGAAAGCCGGAATTTTCAAGCGTGGCGTGCCAGCAGTTACCGTCGAGCAGGAACCAGCAGCTATGCACGTTCTTAAATCAGAGGCTGTCGCAGCAAAGGCTCCTTTAAGTATAACCGGCAGTGACATTGATTTCTCATATCGTTTCGAAACTTCACGAGAACATGGGCCGCATACGAGAATTTGCCTGACGACACCGACGAGCAAATTTGAACATTTGCGAGTACCTTTGCATGGCAGACATCAAGCAATCAACTGTGGTTTGGCTCTGGCAATGCTGGATAAGCTCAAGGCGAGCGGCTATGAAATAGACAATGGCAAAGCCACTGAGGGACTTCGTACTGTGTCATTGGCTGGGCGGATGGAGATAATTTGCGATGATCCGCGAATCATCATTGATGGGGCTCACAACGCTGCAAGCATTCGGGCCTTGATACACGCAATAGGTCAGAATATTCCCTACGATTCAATGGTAGTGATCTTCGGCTGCAATAGTGATAAAGATATCGATGGGATGCTGCGTGAATTACAGTACGGCGCTGACAAAGTAATCTTCACGCGCAGCAATTCAGCTAAAGCAATCTCTCCTCAGGATTTGGCTGACAAGTACACCGAGATATGCGGTAAAATGTACCAGACAGCCGTAAGCCTCGAGGAGGCATTGCAGATTGCAAGAAGCGCTGTTGGCAGGGAAGACCTGATTTGCATTACCGGCAGCTTCTATCTGATCGGCCAGGCCAAAATGCGTTTCCAGCCGAACCAGGCACTTTCCACTGCCTGATTCCTAACTGAGACTCTCTTGCCAAGTCTAGTTTGCAGCACGCTCTGCAAGATCAGCAAAGTTTATAAAGACATCGTGATTGACGTCCTGCCCGAGCAGCATATTTTGAGTCAGTCAGCCATATTACCCAAAGTTGATAAAGACATACTCGCTTCTGGCGTGCCGCCGTAGGCACCCATATTTACGCGTTCACCGTTCGACGACGGTTCGGCGGTCCAATCCGAATATGAATCGTCAGCATCAACACATGGGCTGGTTACTCCATCTGGAAACCAACTTACGCTGTTAGGGTACAAAGATTAGCTTGAGCCCATGCTGCATCATCTACCCAAAATGTAATTCCACGACACCTTTCTTTGTAATGCAGCAAGCGGATCAAAACGGTCATTCTTCGTCCAGGGCTTCTATGTCCGCCAGATCTCTTTTCCTGCCTAAGGCCCTTTTGTTTGAGACCAGATCCTGCCTGCCTATGAAGTAAACCGGCACGCCACCGTATTTGCCAGCCACTCGGCCCACAACAGCCTTATCCCAGGAAACACCCGTCACAGATGTCATCAAATCTACCCTAACGGGCGGCACCCCCAGTTGAACAACTTGCTCAGCTCTGATGAAATCCTCCGTAGACAAATCCAGCCCACCAAAACCGAACTGCTCAAGTGCTGAGAGAATCCGTCCTGCATTCTCCACGCAAGGCCTGACAAATAAATCGATATCTCCGGTAACACGCGGCGCTCCATGAAAGGCCAACGCATACCCTCCCACAATGAGATACTCAACTTTGTGAGCGTTGAATAACTCGAGCAGTTCTTTGAAGTCCTTCTGTATCTCCATACAGATCCTGCCTAAGAGAATCCACCGCAGCAAGCCTTTCCTCCGGCGGCCTGCTCAACCAATACCTCAGATTCTGCTCGACCTCGGAATAATCCCCCGAACGATGCTTTTGCACACTCTTACGAATCATACTTTATATTATACAAAATTAGCCACATCTCAGAGAAAAGAAAAAATCTCTCCAAATAAACTTTGTCACCCTTCATAAATTACGAAATAAATACCTACGAAAATGTAGCAAACTTAAGTTATGCGCACACCTCCGATACTATCCAAAATGCAGTTCAACTACGTCTTTGTCATGCAGGACATGGGTAAGCTGGACATTTTGGCCATCATAGACGCCGGTGCCCCAAATGCGGGCTGACTGCAATTTCTCAGCTAACTGCCGATGAATAGCAAAAGCCAAGTCAGTCACCGTCGAGTCGGCTGGCAGCGTAAAAGGGTCACCCATATCCGCAGGTTTTCCCGGCGGCTTGGCATAAATCCTGATTATCTCCAAATTTTCAAAAATCACCCTCGGCAACTCCTCCATACCCTCTCCTGTCTCGGTTGACACGCGAGTAAATTTGAACGACCTTTTACATTGTCCTTTCACCCTCTCAAAAGCACCGCCCTTGTCAACATCTGATTTCGTACAGATACAAAACGCCCTTTTGGCTAATATATTACCATGGCTGTCCACTGTTGGTGTATCTTCATCGAGCAAAAGACTTCTTGAGTCCAGAAAATCCAACAGCACATCCATCTGATCAATTACGTCTTCCGAAAGATCAATTACTATTGCGATCGAGTCGCAGTTTCGGTATGTTCCTACCTGCCCCGGCGTAACGAAATCGGCCGTGATCGGCGGCATATCAATAAGCTGGATTTGAACATCCTCGAACCTCATCATACCTGGTACCGGCGCAGCCGTAGCATACGGAAAATCCGCAATATTTACTTTGGCGTTGGTGAACATTCCGACTATCGAGCTTTTACCGCAGTTCGGCAAGCCGAGCAGAGCTACCTGTCCCGCTCCCGTTCGAGGCACATGGAAGATATCTACCTGGCTGCTTCGTTTCTTTTGCGTCGCCGCCTCTTTGAGCTTGCTTAGCTTCCTGCGTAGGTCCGCCTTTAAATGGTCGGTCCCTTTGTGTTTTGGCATCACTGCCAACATCCGCTCGAGCGCAAGGATCTTCTCCTCATTGGTCGTCGCGGTGCGAAACCATCGCTCTGCCTTGAAATATTCTGGCGTCAAATTCGCAGGCATAATCTTTACGCTTAATTAAACCAGATACCCATCTCGCAATCAAATCCGAAAGTCAATAATTAAACGTTCCTTTGCCATCCTTGTCACTAAGCCCTTATATATTTTAGCTCACTATAATAAGCAATCACCGGCGAATCGACTTAATGTCATACCGGAACCGCCCAACAAACAACGTGCGTTATCGTTACAAGAATTGTGGTTTTGAGGTGATAAAAATATCTCTTTGCCAATGGAAATAGCGGTTCTACAGCCAGGAAAGTCTAAAAGAGCAAAAAACTATCCTACAATCCTTTAGACGATTACTGCTTCATCACGCTATAGACCAATTCTTGTTATTGGGTATAATAACACACGCTCCAGTGGTGTATAATTGGAACCTTAAAGACTGCGTTTCCGGTTCAGTGTTCAGGTATTTTCGTATATTATGGAAAGGGATAGACGATGAAACTCAGTATAACATTATTTGCCGTAGCAGTATTGACAGTCACTGCCATCGGCGCAGTAGAAAGTCCTTCAACAGGAAACGGAAACGAATCTAACAAAGAGGCAAAAGAAGCTGAAGAAGAGAAGATATTTGAAGAAGATACTATTAAAACAGATAGCGGCGATCTGAAAATCACCTTCATTGGTCATGGGACCCTGATGTTTGACTATCTGGGTAAGGTCATCCATATTGATCCCTGGACTCGGTTGGCTGACTATACCAAGTTGCCAAAAGCTGATCTCATTCTGCTAACCCATGAGCACAGAGATCACCTTGACACTGAGGCCATCAGTACAATTCGACAAGAGCAAACCAAACTCGTGCTAACCGAAGCATGCGTCCAGAAGGTGACCGGTGGTATTATCATGAAAAACGGTGATGTAAAGACTGTCGATGGACTCAAGATAGAAGCAGTACCAGCCTACAACATTGTGCATAAACGGTCCAATGGGCAGCCTTTTCATCCAAAGGGCATAGGCAATGGCTATGTAGTGACGTTTAGCGATACAAAAGTGTATATAGCAGGGGACACAGAGAATATACCTGAAATGAAAGAGCTTAAGAAGATTGATATTGCATTTCTGCCAATGAATGTACCCTATACAATGACACCTGAGATGGTAGCCGATGCAGCAAAGGCATTTGAACCTAAGATACTATATCCATATCACTATGGGCAAACGGATCCGAACGAACTGGTTGAGCTTTTAAAGGACTCAGAAAATATCGAGGTTCGCATTCGTAAAATGAGATGAGAGTGCAATCGTCTTTATTGAGCCAACACTACTGGCGCTAAGACCTTTGACTCAGCGCTCGGTATTTGTAGTCTACATGCTACCTTGACGAATGCCAAAACGACGGGACGTAGTTTGCCAAACCAACGTTCTTGTTTTCGGCTACATAAAAACCGCTGGAATGCGCCGCAAAAAGGCCAGAATTTATACCGAGCTGCATCAGTGTGCAGTGCAAGATATATACACCAACCGCCTGCTCATCATTGCTTCGACAATTCGACAATTATCGTAAAGAGTTCTGTATTATCAATTACGCCAACAAATTCCTCGGCTCCCTGGCCTGTCGCATAAACAGGCACATTTGCTCCGGTATGATCCGTTGAACCCCAGAAAACTGCGGGCATAAATCCTTTTCCACGATTTTTAACGACCGTTAATCCTCCGCATTCGTGGTCCGCAGTCACCAGGATCAAGGTATCGTCTCGATCCTCTGCCCAATTCAGAACCACCTGAAATGCTTTATCGAATTCCAACGTATTAAAAACGCAGTGCTCGATAATGTTATCATGACATGCCCAGTCGATTTTACCGCCCTCCACCATTAGAAAAAAACCGTCTGGGTCATTTTCCAGTAAAGATAGCGCTGCCGCCGTCATCTCTGATAGGTGCGGTACTGCATTATAACCGGGTGGGTCGTTTTTGTTTTCCTCGGGAAACAGAATTCTGTGTGGATTATAATGATCATATTCCCATGGCATCTCATCAGGCGAAAACAATCCCACTATGAACACTTCTTTCGTGGGATTCTGGTCCGCCGACCATACGATATGATGCATCTGTTCTCTTGTTTTGGCCACTATATAATCCGCCTGGTTAGCTTTAATTTCCGTCATCCCTCGACCGTTGGCATAATACGCCCCGAAAAGAACATTAGGCCGGGTCTGATTAAGATAATCATCTGCGATCTCTTCGTAATTGTTCCGATTTCCAGTATGGGCTCCATATCCAGCCGGCGTAGCATGTGTCACGGGTACCGTTGTTACCAGTCCCGTTGCTTTACCCTCTTCTTGTAAGCACTCGAGGATTGTCTTGATAGGCTCGTCGCATTTTTGACTGAGAATCTTGTTATTTACCTTTTGTCCCGTCGCCATTGCTGTGACCGCTGCCGCTGAATCCGTCGCATGACTCTTTTGCAGATACGAATTCGCCGAGTGTGTCGTCATCTCTCCGCGGTAATACTTCTCAAATGATAACCTTCCTTCTCGCCCATACGCATAAAGCGACGCTGCTTCGACCTGCTCGAATCCCATCCCATCGCCGATCATTACAATTACATTTTTGACTCCCGCCCAGGAAGTCTGTCCCAGCAATACGAGTACAACAACCAAAATCAGCAAACATGTTTTCCGCAACATTCTATTCTCCTATGTTAAAAGTCTACTCCAATTTTTTACGAAAACGCTGGCAGAATGCTCCGGCTTTTAGTCGGAGACAAATGCCATAAAAATTAATCTTCTTTTTGAGGAAGCCCCGACCTTTAGTCGGGGAGCTTCACTTCTTCTGTTTAATAACCAACTCTCTTCCATCATATTGAACAGACAGAGCAGCCGGTCCATCAAGGTCAAGGCTGAGAGGTTCGGCTTTATCGATCCAGACAATCTCGAAGGTGCGCTTCTTCAACATGCCGGGAAATTCCCCCTTGCGCTCGCCGATATTCAAGGACCGGATATCCTCGTTGTATTTAAGCGAGATAATGCTATAGGCACCTCTCTCATAATTGTAATTGATATTTTCGTCTTCATATAAGGTGAATTCACCATCTGAACCAGTGTAAACAAATAGACGAATCGGATCGGCAGGCTTTTCGGTTGTGTATTGAATAGCTGGGCCAAACGGAATAATAGAGCCTTCTTTTACGAAAATCGGTATATCTGAATAAGGCGCATCAGCCTCGATGGTTTGGCCACCCTTGAAATACCGGCCGGACCTGAATTCATACCAACTGGTCCCGGCAGGTAGATACACCCTGCGTGCTCGAACCTTATATTCAGTCACCGGATTAATGAGTAATGCCGGGCCGAACATAAACTGATCGCCTATATTTAGCACATTCTTATCATAGCCAAAATCCATCACCAGAGCTCGCATGATTGTACAGTCGTTGTGCGTTACCATGCCGGTTAGTGAATAGATATAAGGCATCAACCGATAGCGCAGCTTGTCATAGATCAACATAGTTTGATAGGCTGGATGGTCATCAGGAGCAATGTTGAACATTTCGCGATATGGAAACTGGCCATGCACTCGGAATAAGGGACAGAACGTACCAAACTGGAACCAACGTGTGTTCAACTCTCGCCATTCTTCAAGGTCGTCATCTTTGACATTACGCTCGAAGCGGGGTTCAACCCCGAAGCCACCGATGTCGGTAGTCCAGTAAGGGATTCCGGACAAACAGAAATTCAAGCCAGCGGGAATCTGCGTCTTCAAATCGTACCATCGGGTAGCAATATCGCCGCTCCACGCCGCAGCAGAATACCGTTGCTGTCCTGCATAGGCCGAACGGGTGAGGATAAAAACTCGCTGATTTGGTTTACTCTTACGCTGTCCCTCATAAATGCCTTTAGCATTCATCAGAGAATATGTATTTAGATACCGTGAAGAAGATCCCATTGCGGTCGGTCCCATGCGCAGCAGATGTTCCATTGGCGATAGATTGGATTGAATATCCGGTTCGGTAGCATCCAGCCACCAAGCGTCAAATCCTTTGCTTAAAAGTTTCTCCTCCATCTGCCTCCAGAATAACTCACGAGCACCTTTACTATACGGATCATAAAATGTCGAGACGTATCCAGGCCCGACCCAATCTCTTTGCTCCTTCTCAACGTTGCGCATATACAGCCAGCCTTTTTTATTGAACTGCTCATAGTGCTCAGTGCCCACATAAAACTTGGGCCAAACCGAGATCATAATATGCGTGTTAAGATTTTCGTGAAGCTCCTTAACCATGCCTTGCGGATCAGGAAAGCGTTCAGGGTCAAAATCATGATCACCCCACTTATCTTCAGGCCAGTAGAACCAGTCCTGAACGATATTATCCAGTGGGATTTGGCGTTCGCGGAATTCTTTGACGACCGAGAGCAACTCTTCCTGCGTCTTATAGCGTTCCCTGCACTGCCACAGTCCCATTGCCCACTTGGGCATCATAGGTGCCTTGCCTGTAATTTGACGATACCCTTGAATGACCTGATCCGGATTGTCCCCGTAAATGAAGTAATAGTCGATTTGATCTGCTACCTCGGAATAAAGTGACAGGGTATTTTTGTTTTCTTCGTTCTCTGGGCTGAGATACTTTAATCCAATATAGCCGTCGTTCGGCACCCACTCGATTTTGATTGAATAGCGTTTCCCTGCTTCCATTTGTAAGCGCATTAAATGTGTCCAGGGCAGCCAGTTCTGTCGCCATGAATCCACAACCAGTTCGCCGTTTAGCCACATTTTTGTATAACTTGAACAGTAAAGTCTGAACTTGTGAACGCCCGGTTCACGACACTGGATTTCACCGCTCCATCGCACGCTCTTCACATTTCGGCTAAAACCTTCAGGATACGTATTCGGGCTGTCCATATACTCATGTTCAATCGTTGATTCGGTACGCGACGTAAAAAGCGACTGGAAACCAGAATCTCTGAAGTACTCGGCGGTTAATCCACCTTCTTTGCCTTCTTTGTCGTACAACATCAATGATGATAGCGATTGATAGTCTCTGATGTCACCGAACTTCGTGCGTGAATTATTATCCCACAGGATCCCATAGTTCCTGCTGGAAACTAAAAATGGAACTGCGATGATAATATTATGCTGCCAAAGGTCCACATCGTGGCCTTTATAGTTCATTATGCCATTTTGGTGCTGACCCAGTCCGTAAAAAGCTTCGTCCTCGGGCGAATTGAAAATCTGTTGAACATGATAAGCTTTCTCACCCATGACTTCCGCAACTGAGATAATCTTGCCACCTCCTGGTTTTTCCTGAATGATTAGCTGGCCATTCTTATCATAGAAAGCGATTTCTCCAGTTTGCGTTGAAACTCTGGCCGTTATCTTCGCGGTGGAAATCTCAATAGTATTGTTCTTTTCTTTCACAGTATATGGAACAGTTTGCCAATTATTTTTTGGAACGATCAGGCTTGCCCTGGAGGAAAGATTATCACCTGGTGTCGCAATAACACGAAAGATATTGTCCATGCACACTTGAACTTTCATTGTATTGGTATCCGTTAGCTTTTCCTTTCTAAGTTCAATCACAATACCATCGGCTTGTTTTTCAAAGGCATAATTAAAATGACTATTTAGTAGAATAGCTGCCAATATAAGCATTATTCGATATTTTCCCACAGACATACTGTTCTCCTTTCGCCCAGCCTATCCTCTCGTTCACTGTTGTAAGCTCTTTACCAAATCATATCGATCCGTGTAGTTCAATCCGTTGTTGATGGACATTGCGCAACATAGCATATGTACCTGCAATAGATACATGCTTTTTCACAAATTTTCAATACTCTTCTTCTTAGAATCATCTGAAGTTCTAAAAGGGAGATATAAAAGATAAGGCCAAGAGAGGACGGAAATTTAATTGTGTCTACTAAGGGAACGAGCCAGGAATCTGTCTCTGCGAGCACTTCCCAAATAGAAATCTTGCCTTGATGCGGGTGTTAGATTTTGGACATTTAGTTTTTCGGGACTCACACCTAAAATTTTTGCATGTCCATTTGGTGGTGGTACTTACACGAGATTCTTCGGCCTAACATAAATTGACAAAAATGAGCAAAATGAGCAGAAACGGACAAGAGACCACCAGAAATTCGCAAAAACTTACCAATTATTGTGTATTGTTTACATGCAGATTTTAGCCATCAACAAAAGCGCTTGACTTGGTCGGTTTTCTACTTGACAGTCAACATCGTTTGTGCTTGGAGCGCCGTATTTTCGGTGAGTGAAACTCGGCTTGTTCAGATCATACGCCGGTAAATCAAAACCCGCACATTCTGAAAGATTTTATTGAAGGCAGGACAAATAGGCAGGTATAATACCGCGTAACGGTTGGGAAACATCTGCGGACGGGACATCATCGATACTCTTTGGATTAAGGGAGTCGGCTTATCGGAATAATGTTTTGTGGTACGTGAATCGTGATTTTGATTCGTCGAGCCAATAGTCAATTGCCTGCACCTGTGATTGACACAGGCACAGGTGAAAATATAAGATAATCAATTGCTGGACGGAGCTAATGCTGAATGTGAAAGGTGAATTAGGAGCATGGGGAAATAAGATGTTTATGTTATTATACTCATAGTCTTTTTGATTAATCATAAGGACTACGAACATTGTAGAACTATATAATAAAAACAGGATTGTTGAATGGAATTATTCGCGTAGTTTGGGCAGTCCCTTTTTTTCTGGTTATGCGGATTGTTGAACCGAATTAAACACTGAAAGCGGCGCTGGTGAGGTTTTCGTTATGCGGAAACCATATAAACAGTAGTTAAAGAAAAATCGAGAGTGTAGCGCAGCGACAATTAGATTATATCAGATATGCCTTTGGGAGGTGTAAGTATGGCTAAGAGCGAAGGCAACACTAAGAAAAAGTGCTTTGTTATTGCACCAATTGGTGAGGAAGGTACTGAAATAAGAGCACGCTCTGATAAAGTCTTAGAGCATATAATAAAACCACCGGTTGAAGGATGTGGGTATGAGTGTACGCGCGCTGATGAAATATCTGAACCTGGAATCATTACGTCACAAATTATCCAACATCTAGTTGACGATCATCTCGTAATTGCCGACCTTACAGGAAGAAATCCAAATGTGTATTACGAGCTTGCTGTTCGACATGTCGTCAAGAAACCCATTGTTCAGATCATCCAAGCTGAAGAAACTATTCCCTTTGATGTAGCTGGCACGAGAACTATTCACGTGGATTATCGTGACTTAGATAGTGTGTCAAATTGCAAACAAGAGTTAGCAAAACAAATTCGTTCGGTAGAAAAGGATCCGACTAGGGTTGACACTCCAGTATCTGTTGCAATTGATCTAGAGTCTCTTCGTAAAAGCGAAAATCCGTTAGAAAAAAGCAGCGCAGAGATTATCTCAATGCTTCAAGACATTCGTTCAATGGTCAGCGACATTGAGAACGTTCCCCGGCGCTTTAGAATAGATCCTCGTTTGTTTGAGGAACTGTTTATGCATTTTGGTCGTTTAGCTTCAGTTCTAGATTTGCCACCCGATGAAGAACCCACACGGAAGCACTTTGACGAGGCTCAACATGCTCTCTATCGCTCTATACGAACGCTTGAAATGTTCGCGATGGAATCTGGACTCTCTCCCAATATAGTTGAGAATTTAACTCATCGTATAAAACGTTGGGCGAGAGGCTGACCTGGTAATATTACCAAAAACGGCCGTGCATCCTTTTAGTCTTTTACTGTTTTCTATCCTCGGAAATAATAAGCACAGATATCGTTAATCGTTGGGGACAGTTGCGTAGGATGGGCTTTAGCCCATGCGGATTATGAGAGAATCATGAAAAGCAAACTATCAGCATGGGCAGGAGATCTGCCCATCCTACAAGGCTAAATATTATTGGCTGTGGACCGTACGAGAATATAATCTGTTGAAGGCTGCCTATGTTTTTACAGGTCTTGATACACTTCCTACTTCATTAAGGTCTTTGCAAAAGAAATCAAACGCTTGGAGTCTATTTTTGTAGTGCCGGTTTTTCTCTGAAGCTCTTTAATATATTGGATCACTAAATGCGTTAATACCGCGCCCGGCCTGGGATAAGCGGCTACGATATAATGAGGTCCCGGGGCTGATTCTCCCTCTTCCTGTTCTAATTCGGCCCTTAGGTTATCCGGTGATATTAATGAATTTGCATGCCGGAAGATAACCTTATCCATTTTCTTATATACTTCTTTGCTCTCCTTGACCAGGCCATAATAATCAAGAAGCTGGGCAAAAACATAATTGGATGTTGTATAGACGTCTTGTCCCTGTTCCGATTCTACCGGACCTCCATCCTCTGTTCGGCACATAGCCCAGCCCATAAGGGTTCGGTTATTGTCGTAAATTGTCTTGAGGATTTTTTTGGCTTTTGTCTCGGGGATAAAAGGCTCTTCTCCCATTGCGATCAGTGCCCACAAGGCATCCAGTTGATTGGTCCAGACATCTGTGTTTGTCTTTGACGTAACGGGGTCAAAGCAGGTGACATAATATTGCAATCTTTTGCCGCTTCTGTTTTTCGCATCTCGCCACAATTTCTCAAAGCTCTCAGAGGCCTTTTTGAAACAGCCCTGATAATATTTTTGAGCAGCGGTATCTTTCATTAGCTCGGCCATTTTCATCATTGCCTGGCAGCCGGCCATAAAAGTAGTTGCATCGTATGCATCTACGCCGAACAGGGTTAAATTATCAAAGGTATTTTTGACTTCACCAGGATTGCCCTCGGGAATGCCGTCTCCATCTATATCAAGCTTTTGTAGATATTCAAATCCGAATTTAAGCGTCTTCCAATTCTTCTTTAAGAAATCCGTATCGCCTGTGAATTTAACGTTACGCAGTACTCTTGTGGCCAGCTTGGGGAAAAGATCGACCCAATAGTTGTCATTGTACCAGGCGTAATCACTGACATTACGCAAGGGATGGCCCTTCGGCATAGCACCTACATCATGCGACACAGCACCTTTAACCTTAATAGCATCTCTTATCTGGGTCAGCGATACGCCTTCGTATTCTTCCGGATGTTCTTCAAAATGCTTTCTTGCTTCAACAAAAGAGGCGTGGTAATGATAATAACGCTCATTAGTATTCTCCCTCTCAATTGAGTTAACAAAACTCTGACAGAGTTCTTTTTCTATATCAGGGAAAAGTATAAGCAGTACCATAGAATACCAATCTACATCTGAAGGATCGATATAGGCATAATCAAAACATTCAAGGAATCTGGCGAAATTATTGCCATTCTTATCTTCAATCCAGACTGCGGCATTCGATAGCGGAAAACTAAATTCGTTTAGAATCAATCGGGTCAGTCTCAATGCACCATCTTTATCATTCTTATAGGATGGGCTTTGATGTATCTGATCGAATATCCTGCTCTGGATAGTTATTGTTCGATTGAGCCATTTCGGGTAATTGGCCAGGGCAATTTTTACCATATCTATGGCTCTGGTTTTTGTATTCTTAAAACTTTTGACGTATTTGCGTTCAAATTTTTTGCCGTCGATATATCGCTGTTGTGGGAAGTCCAAAGCGATGGCAACCGGTATTTTTATTGTTGCTTTCGGCTTTAATGTAAAAGTAAGACTGATGGCTGCTCCATAATCTTGATTAGGTATAGGTGCTCTCTTTTCGTAAAAGCTGCCATCATCGTTCAGCAATAAATCCTGTTTAAGCCTGTTCAGGCAAAAAGAGGGGTGAGTATCAATTTTTACGCCTTTGGTTTCGGCTCGACTGAGCTCGCCGAAGTCCGGTACAGCTATGACCATCCTGTCCTGGCATTCTTTGCTGCCCATAACCACTGCCCTTAAGCCGGCAGAGCTAAATTCTTCATGCAGATGGCCCTTCACCGGCGCTGAGCATATATAAACAGTATCCTGATCCGTAGGCTTTAATTCCTTTTCCTGAAGATTTACCAAAGATGGTCTGGGTATGACCAAAGTAATTTGAAGGGATTTATTAGTAGTATTGGCTACTTCGAATTCCTCTACTGCAATAGGCATCAGGGCCTGGTTATTTCCAGAAAGAAAAGGAGAAATTAGTCTTCTTGTCACTGTGACTTTACCCAGCTTGTAGGCCATCTCCGCTAAAGGTGTAGCTATAGAAATTGAGGTTTGCTTTTCGGAAACCGGCGGATGATAATAATTTTTTAGAGCAGGGACATCATCGGGTCCTTCTACATCCTTGGGATTCCTTGTAGTTAGCATAAAGAATTTGTCATTTACACGGATAAATGGCGCAGAGGCGAATTGAATTGCGTTTTGATTTAATAAGATCAGTCTGCCGGCGTTATTAAGTCTATTGTATAAACCTTCGGGAGATATACCTATCGAGCAGGTCGGAGCACCGGCAAGGGCAATGGTATGAGGGAATTGAAGGGTTTTTGACATTCCCTGAAAATGAACCATCATTTTATTATCTTTATAAATCCTGGATATTTGTGCTCCTGAAATTGTAAAAACATCGCTTATTTTCAAACTACTTTCCTTTGGCATATAATTCTCCTCTGTTTTGGTTCACGCTTTTCGTTTCCGCCAAACGGATGGCGGACAAGTTTCTGTCCGCTACCCGCTGTCCGCTGTTCTTTACGCGGTAAAACCGCGGAATAATATCAAATAGTATCCTACTTTTCAAGCTTTTTTGACACTGATTTGCCTGCCGCTGAGTGTCTTAGCCAGGTAGTATTTCTTATAATCTCTACTATCACCTGCCCAATGTTTTCGGCCTGGGCGGACTTGACAGATAAAGGCTGTTGTCAGGTTAAATGTTAACTACTTCACCTTAGGATCTATGCTTTTGCGATTGCAGGCGCAAACACAGTGGCCCCGACAAATACATGATTTATTTGCTCTGATCCCTTTAGTCAAAGATGCTCTTTTCCCTCTAACACTAACCTTATTCATAATACCAACTCCTTCCTTTTAAAAGGATTTAATTCTTAATGTGAGATATAATTGAGTATAATAAACTTCTTGTGTATTGGCAAAAGTTTGGATTGGGAGAATCAAATTTTATTCTGTTATAATGGCATCCTCCTCCACAAGTACCTAGAAAAGGGCAGTCTCGGCATTGAGATATGTTAATCGGTGTAGTATTAGTGAACTTTTTCCAAAGAAGGTGCTGTGAAATATTTTCCCAATCATCTGTCTTGATAAAGAACTGCGTGTCATAAAGAAATCCCTGACAGGGACCGATTAGGCCTGCCGGGTTTACAACAATCTGAGCACCGTAACCTGCGTCACACTCACTAATACTATATGTACCTTCTGTTAATCCCGTGATATAGCGAAGAGTGCGACCTTCCATTACTTCGCTACCAAGCATTACGAAATAAGCATTTGCAATATTCTCAGCTGTACGATGCCAAAATCGTTTTTGGTCTTTATGGGACTGATATGGCTGTTTAAGTTTGAGATTGAAATTGATTTTTCTCACATTTAAACATGTTAAAAAGAACTTGCAGATATCAACTATTTGATCTGAGTTATCTTCTGTAATCGTACAAAGCAGAGAATAATCCAGTCCAGCGTCTTGAGAATCTTTTAACAATCTAACGGCTCTTTGGTAAACATTAAGGCTGCTATTCTTAGATAACCTAATCTTATTATTGACCTTTTCTGGACCATCTAAAGAGATTCCTATACCTATCTTATACTTTTTAAGAAAATCAACTAAATCTGACCTATAAATCGTGGCATTAGTAGTTATTTGAATGTCTACTTGCCAATTGCCCAAATTTTCTCTTATATATTTAATGATTTTTCTTATCCTATTTTCAAAAAGTAATGGCTCACCGCCGTAAAAAAATATCTTTGCGTCTTCATCGCAGATTGCTAAAAACTTATCGACAGACCGTTTCATAATTTCCAATGACATATTTTGGTGAAGTCCGTAACGTTTTAAATCTTCGTAGCAATACTTACAACAAAGATTGCATTCATCTGTCACAATTAGAAATAAAGTAACTAATGGTTTCGGCTGACTGATTTTTTTTCTTACACGTTTAATTAGGTCTTGATCTTGGCTTTCACGAGTGATAATGATTCCGTTTTTTCTTAGTAATTCCTGTTCGCTAAGAGAAAGAAGACATTTTTCTATTCGCTTCTGATAATCCAAGCGACAAACTATAGTATTGGAATTCAAGGAATGAAAAATGACAGCTCTTTCGGGATAAACTATTAACCATCCGAACTCTGACCAAGAATATAGACCAGCAAATCTGTTGTTTAATTTGAATATTTGTTGTCCAATTTTTACCATATGTAATTCTCGGAAAAACTTGATACCACTTGGTGAACTGTATTAACTTTTCACTTCCTCACTCAATTCTATCCATACCGAGTTATTTCTCAATGGCAAAATGATCCATGCGGGCCAGGGTTAAAAGGAAATCGGAATCTTGACAATTAAGCGCGTTTTAACCTTTTGCCTGCCCTGCGTAGTTCTTAGGCAAAGCGGGGTGATGATCATTTCGTGGCAAAAAAACAAGATAGTGTTAATCCTCCTTCGATAAATCTTCCGACTTCGCTTAAGTTTCCTCTTTCACTAACGCTAAGGAGGACAGGACGCCGGACAAGTCGGAGGACAAGTCGGTGTCAAAAAAACCCTGCCACCTTGCTCCGCCGACCTCGCTTCGCTATAGCTACGCGAAGGCGAGAGCGGCTATGCAAAGGCAAGTAAATGGCAGGGCTATTGATAACTGCATAAATAATGATAAAACACAAGAAGCATAGAACAACAATGTCATTCCCGCGAAGGCGGGAATCCAGTTATTTTAATAGCGTTTTCTGGACTCCTGCTTGCGCAGGAGTGACAAATCGGAACAATTTCCATTAATATTAGTTTTACAGGTATCAATAAACAAAAATATTTCTGTGCCCTGCGCCATAGGCGGACAAGTCCGTGCTACCTGTCCTGAGCAAGTTGTCGAAGGAATCCGCGTTAATCCGCCTGCCCTTCGTAGTTGAACAACGAAGCGGGGTGGTTAACAATATGATAAATTCAAAGTATGTTTCTTCGGCGCTTTTAGTTTTTTAACGGGAGCAGCTCGCTGAGAACCAAGTTTTATGGGCAATTTAGTTGAACGTGAAGGCTTAATCTTTCCAAAAAGCAGATCGGTTGAAACTCTTATAGAATCAGGCGTGCCGCTGAAATTACAGACCACGGCATCAGCCTCCTTCGTTGTGCCTTCTATATAGGGATAGTTGGTCACAACAACAATTTTATGCTTCGCCGCTTTGAGCTTCTTGATAAGTAATTGATTGTTCCCTGATTTGACTATTCGGGCGTAATAGTTGGTCATAACCACAAGGTCCGCTTGCTTGGCAAGCTGGAGACACTCGGCAATCTCATCTTCGCTTGCTGCGAAGTCAGTGTCGGTCAGAATCAGATTTGTTGAATGATTTACCATTGCCTCACAGAACATATGCGTGTGCATATAAGGGTCTTTTCCGCAAAATTCATAAGGAATGCGCTGCTCAATAACCAGCATTTTCCGCTTCGGATTTAACGGCAGTATCTTTTTATTGTCGCGCATTAGAATCAGGGCCTTTTTAGCAACATCCCAGGAGAAATCGGTAACTTGTTTGCTCATCGCATAGCTTTGCGCATATTTGGGGTCCATCTTCCCCGCTTTTGTAAACAAGCCCTGGTCGTACTTCATTCTTAAAAGACGCGTAACAGCCTCATCGACCCTGTCTTCAGAAAGCTCGCCTTTTTCGACGGCCTGTTTAATTCCAAAAAAGCACTGCGACCTCGATTCATCATCAGCTTTCAAGAGTATCGTATCGCAGCCTGCCTTTATCGCTAATGCACAGGCCCTCGGAAGAGGCCATTTTTTCAAGATAGCAGCCATACCGATAGCGTCGGAAACAATAACACCCTCGAATCCTAATTCGTTTCTTAAAAGCCCGGTAAGGATTCTTTCTGATAAAGTCGTAGGGAATTTATCATCATATGCGGGATAAACGGAATGCCCCGTCATAATAGCTTTTACTCCTGCATCTATTGCTGCCTTGAAAGGATATAATTCAACCTCCTTCATTCTCTTTTTATCAGCTCTTATTATATCCAGCACGTCATGGGCGTCGGTTGTGGAGTCGCCTCTTCCGGGGAAATGTTTTGCGGTCGCCGCTATGCCGCCATCCTGAAAACCTTTCAGCAGCGCAACAGCATGTTTTGCGCAGGTATCAGGGTCGTCACTAAAAGACCTGACCCCAATTTCAGGATTCTGCGGATTTATATTTACATCGCAGACCGGCGAATACATTTGCGTAACGCCGATAGCACTTAATTGCTTGGCAATGGTCAAACCAATTTTATAAGTCAGTTTTACGTCGCCGATAGCAGCCATACCCATCGGGGGCGGGAACTGCCTTATGCCGCCAGCCATATAATCGTTCTTAAAATCACCTTCAAAATCAATGGTCATGTGAAGAGGAATTCCAGACCGCCTTTTCATTGCAATTTTCTGTAATTCATTCAACTTTTTAGTATATTCTTCCGGCGTTATGCTGATACCAAAGGTTTTGCCGGCGAAATAAGTATTTGATATGGTGAAATAATCTTTCGGCTTTTTAAAATTCTGATCTATCTGGGAATTGCCCCAGTAAAGGTTTTTGCAGGTCTCAAGCGCGTATGGTTCCAGGCAAAGGCCGCCGCAGTGCAATCTTGTGATTTGTTCAATTCCGCTTGGTGTTATCATTGCGCCGCGCCAGGTAAACGTTAAAAGCTGGCCGACCTTTTCTTCCAGGCTCATTTTTGCTAACTTTTTACTGACAAATGCATCTCTTGTTTTTGTGCTTACTTTTGCTTTTGACATTTTTATCTCCCGCTTTATTTTTTTATGATTCCCATTTACCCCGTTAGAATACCATCCAGCGTAGTGTCGGAGGGATGATAATCAAAAAAAACATCTATTTTTGCACAAGGGGTCTAACGGCCCTAGCCGGTGCAATTTGCTACGGGACCCATGCTCAATTCTAACGGGGTTTACCACGGTTATCAGGCCCCACCCAGAATCCACGCTCATGCTTCCAGCCATCTTCATCAATTTCCAAATCTTTTGTCTTCCATCCTGATTCAATCCGTTTTGTTAAATCATCAAACCCTTTATTCCATGTCAGTCCATCAGGAACAGTAACGTTCATACTTCCGGCAGCGTTTGCATATCTTAAGCAAGATTCGATAGAATGATTCCAGACAAACGCAGAGAGAAATCCCGCAATTGCCGAATCACCGGAACCCAGTGCCCCTACAAACTTTTCCTCTTGGTAAACAGGGAACCAGAGTTCGCGATTAGCCCAGTTTTCAAGATCAGAACATCCTGCGGCGCCCAACTTCTTCAGCCGGTCCTGATTAGCGGTCCGGATATATAATCCTCTGTGGCCGCATTTTACCATGGCTATTGCTGTACCCATTTCTATCAAGTTATTTCCGACGGTTGAGATCTCTTTTACAGTTAGATGGTCAAGCACGCTTTCCTTGGGTCCAAGTTTTGCCTTTTTCTCGAGGAATTTTTCTTTATAAAGGAAGTAGAAAATTTCTTCTGCGCTGGGCACCATAATATCCGACAGTGGAATCCAGTCTTTAAGAATTGCCAGCCAGTCGACCTGGCCGGCTGGACTATTTACATCAGGAAGTGAAAGGTCGAGCGCAGTTGTAGCTCCTAATTCTTTGGTTTTTTTCAGGATTTTCGTTAGCTCCCGACCCGTATTTTCATAAAGCTTTCTCATCCAGGGCGGATAACCAAAGAGCATCAGTTTTGAACGCTGCACAAGGTCGAAATCCATATCATCATAACCGAAAGTGTCGTTTGCACCGCAATGATGCAGATAGAATCGGTCTATGCCGGGAATACAAATAGCAATGGTGTATGATGTCGATTCACCATCGACCATTTTGATCCCTTTGAAATGGCCTTCGTGCTCTTCGTACCAATTGAGTATCTCTTTGCCGAAATCGTCATTGCCGATTTTGCCGATTAGTTCGGTTTTTACACCTAGCCTGCGGATAGATACGCCGGCATTTGTAACAGGACCTCCTCCCACAACAACACACTGCCCCATATTAATCATTTTGCCCGGCACAAGGACGTCCGTCATCTTGTCAACTTTTCCCTCGATTGTAAAAGCAGGTATTAGATCAAGACAGGTATGCCCAGCAGCTACGATTTCAATGTTCTTTTTATTTTGCACTTTAAACAAACTCCTAACGAATTAGCGTCTTAATCGAATAAGAACGTGGAATGATACCTTATTGAATCCCGATTTTCAAGCCAAATTTACAAAAGCTTGAGACTTAGATAACTTCCTAAGATGTGACGGATAGTTATTTCCGCGAAACCTGTCCGCACTTGCCCACAGTAGGCGGGTAGTCCCAACAAATCTGGACGAAGTGGGGCTAGGGAAGAAGGCAGGCATCCAACTATCCAGTATCGATAATCGAGCATCGAGAATATTGACACTTTTTCTCTGATAAACGAAGTTGCTAACAAAACGTTTGTCCTATTAGGGTAAATCGAATGTTTTATAATACGGCGAAACCATACATCGCACTAAAAAATGCACCATTTAGAATAAAGGACCCGTTTGTAAGATTAGATTTTCTGAGAGATTTTGCTTAAATGAATTTTAAGTAAGGTAAGATTCAGCTAAACTTATTAAAAAAGTAGAATTTTTTAAGAAATTTTTGAACAATAAGAATAATTCTTATATAGTAACTATTGACAATAATATTAATCTTTTGTATATTGGCACAATGTTAAATAAAAATAAACAAGACTTGATAGCTTTATTTCGGGATAGGTGTAAACAACATAACCTCAACATGACACCTCAACGCGTCGCTATATATAAGGAGCTAATTAAGTCAAAAAACCATCCGGATTCAGATGATATTTTTAAGAGGGTTAAAATTATCTTCCCCGATATATCGCTCGATACTGTATATAGAACGCTTTCGAAGTTTGCCGAAATCGGTCTTGTTCATATTGTCGAAGGATATGGTGAGACAAAACGGTATGACCCAAATACAAACAAGCACCACCATTTCAGATGCCAAAAATGTAATAAAATATTGGACTTTCATGATAAAAGCTATGACAACATGAGGATTCCAAATGCATTCAGGAAAAACTATAAAGTTACTAGTTTAAAAGTGATCTTAGAGGGCATTTGTAATGAATGTATCAAAAAATGCTAATATATTTTTTTGTAAAATAATTAAGAATATTTCTTATATAGGAATAATTATGAAAGGAGGTGTAAAATAACATTAAGCTTTTTAAGTTATTTGTAGCGTTAATTGTTTGATGAAATTTCAAAAATTAGACAAAAAGGAGATAGTAGAATGGCAAAAGTAGCAATTGAAATGGTCAAAAAATCTGGAGTAGATCTGGACAAGTTGTTAGAACTCTTGATAAAGAATGCTTCTGCTGAAATTACGACTTATTACTATTACACGATTCTTCGTGCGAACCTGATAGGTTTGAAAGGCGAAGGTATTAAAGAAATTGCTGAGACCGCAAGGATTGAGGATCGCAATCACTTTGAAGCCTTAATGCCCCGCATATACGAGCTTGGCGGTAAGCTTCCAGGATGTATGAAGGAGTTCCACGATATGTCAGCCTGTCCGCCAGCCGATCTTCCGAGGGACCCAACAGATGTCGAAGCAATACTCAAGGTCCTTGTGAATGCAGAACGATGTGCTGTAAGAGGATACACTGAAATATGCAACATGACCGCTGGGAAGGACCACAGGACGTATGATTTGGCTCTTGCAATACTCAATGAGGAAATCGAGCATGAGTCTTGGTTTTCTGAGTTTCTCGGCGAAGGGCCATCAGGGCACTTCTTGCGTCGCGGTGAAACTTCTCCGTTTGTTTCGAAGTTCTTAAAATAAAAACACAAAGGAGGGTCATCTTTAGTTTTATCTGATGGCCCTCTCTATTTTTTAAAAAGGAATCTGAGTTTGAAAACGTTGTAGTAGGGTGGGCTTTCATTCTTCGCAGTACCTACTCCGCCGTGATTGCCACGGCTACAAAGGCCGGAAACTCTGCTACGGGGAATGGATGCCCCGGCACCTTCTCAACAGAGCATAGTGATTGGTAAGCAGTCCGATGCATGCTGCCCGAAGCTGGAGCGAAGTCCGCCGTGGGCGGATTCGCTTGTGGCGTGCTGGATACTCGATACTCGAATGTTAATCCTGGAAACCCGACACTGAATGCACGAGTCCTGATGCCTAAGATACTTAGGTATTATGCCGGTTAATGAATCCGTATTTGGTGTAAGATGCTGTATACTTCATGCTAAGTGTTCGAGTGTTAATGCCTAAGATACTTAGGTATTCTTGTTATCTGAGGATACCAATTGTGCTTGATATTTGCGCCTTTGTCATTTCGACCAAAGCCCCTAAGGGGCGAAGTGGAAAAATCTATTTATGGCTTAGCCATTAAAAGGCAGACCTGTCCCGAGCCAAGCCGAGGGATTTCTCGACTCCGCTTCCCCTTCGACCTCGCTCAGGGCTAAAGGCTGAATCGCTCGAAATGACATGAATAAGCGAATTGATTATTCACAATCAGTAGGGATCCTTATTTGAATAAACCCGGATTTCCCAAGTAAATCCTATTCGCTGTACGCCTGTCCTGCTTGCCCTGCGAAGCCCCGCCGTTCAGGGCGAAGTAGAAAGCACTGCCGAAGGACTAAACGCTTGTCCTGAGCTAACTTGTGGTGAGCCTGTCGAATCCAGTCGAAGGGCTATACGCTATACGCTGTACGCTGCACGCTGTACGCTATTTCTATGTTGACATTTTATCTCCAGTTGACTAAATTGATGACAAATCTTGTCCAGCGACTTTTCCGGCGAAGCTTTTGCGAAGTCGGAAGAGCAAGCGACCTGTCCTCCGAAGCACCTTAGGGCGAAGGATGGAAGCCGGAAGTGTTGTATAGCTCCCCGTAAGGGGTCCCTAGGACTGCCACAGGTATTATTAGTTAAGTCAAGGAAACAAAACTGTGGATGCTGAACAGATTACCGCTGAGATTAAAAGGTACGAGACTGAACTCGCGGGTATTCTTTCTCGTTTCAACCACATTCGCGAAGGCATTTACATTGGCCGTGGGGATGATCCGATCTTTCGGCAATATGTTCGTGAACTCATTGATCTGTTTAACGATGTTCTCGGTACAAACAGTTATTCTCATCAGATTATTGGAGAGTTCAACGAAGGAATTTCAAATTTCTTAAGGTCTCCCTCTTACAAATCCGTCGAGAATATCCTATCGATCGTCCGTGCAGCTCAAACTCGTTTCAAGCGAAATCCAGAAATTCTTGTCCGAAGAAAAGCGGAAGAAACTCTTCGGCATAAAGAGAATATCTTCGTCATACACGGTCGTGATGAGGCTAAGTGGCGCGAACTCAAAGATATATTGAAGTCTGAGTTCAGGCTTAATCCAATCGTGCTACTTGAGCAACCCGATGCTGGCTGCAAGACCGTAATCGAAAAATTTGAGCATTATGCGCAAACGTGTAGCTATGCTATCGCAGTCTTTACTCCCGATGATGAGGTGACCTCGGACGAAGACACATATTTACAGGCACGTCCTAATGTCATTTATGAGCTTGGTTGGTTCTGTGGCAGACTCGGTAGGTCGGGCGCAATGCTTCTACTTAAAGAAGGTACCTCGCTCTTTTCAGACTTTGGAGACATCATTAAAAAGCGGTTTGCGCAGAATATCTCGGAGAAAGTCATAGAGATCAAAAAGGATCTTATCGCAGCGGGGGTTCTTGATGAAATCTAGGCGATAAAGGTGTCCGGTACTTTTTTGATATTAGCATAATGGCAGCATAAAATCTATTGAAATCGTATCTTAGATCATTATGTTGGATATTTGTACATGATTAGATCAAGGCATATAGTCAGGGTAATTGTTGCTGTATTTGCTCTATTGGTCATATCAGCCATATTTGTGTCCCTATATGTTTGCCGATATTTCCCATTTTCATGTGCTACAGCTGATTATGCTTTTCTCGGCACTTCATTTGGAATGTCAGCCCCTGAAGCTAAGAGAGCTCTGAGAAAATACGGTGCTATCCTAACTGACTTCGAAACAATCAAGACTATGGAAGCTGAGTCATTAATTTTATCTCCATCTTCATTCATCCCGCTCTATTCGGAGGATCGTCCAAGTAATACAAATTTCACATTGTATATGCCGTCAATAAAGATGTTTAATGCTGTAACACAAGCTGAATTTAGCTTTCGTAATAAGCGGTTGAAGAATGTCGGACTTCATTTTAAAAGCGAAGTTTTGTCAGAGTCGCAATCGCTTGTTGAGAACCTTCAGCAGCACTTACAGAAACGTTATAAATATATTGATCGCGAAGAAAGTACCGAAGTTCCAGGAGCATATACCCTCATATATGCTAATGCCAAAGTAAATGTAAAAATGTGGGTAAATCTTACCGATATGGAAAAGCCAATCATATCAATATGGTTATTGCACTTGCCAACTAAGGCCCAAGATATATCACGAATAAGATCGCGAGAGGAAGAAGCATTTTAACTATTTTTCCCTAAAAAGCGGCTAAAGTCGGGCGGGCTAAAGGCCGCCACTTACCCTCGCAGTTATGCATTGAATTGGAATCGACTTTGGTGGTATTGCTGTAAATTCAGTGGTACGAAACTCGTGCTTCGTAGCGAGCCTACTCCGCCGAAGCGGCTGCGAAGGCTGAACGCTAACTTCGCAGAGTAGTATATCGCACCTTTCATGTTGGATTTCCGCTCGCCGATGGCTTTCGAGGACAAGTTTCGCGGGAATGACAAAAAGTGACATTTTCTTTTTTAGAAACGGTACTAGTGGTCCGTCATACGTCAAATGACGTGTGTCATTGCGAGCGAAGCGAAGCAATCTCTTCATTTCAAACATGAGATTGCCACGGCTTCTTCGCTAAAAAGCTACGAAGCCTCGCAATGACAACCCCTCAAATCATGTGTGACGAAGAACTATGTATCTGCTGTTTGGCAGACGGCGTAAAAGGCTGGCTTTGGTTTACAGTGACGGTCGAATAACATAGGATAGTCGGTCCTTCCACTTATGGGCATGTAGCTTCGCCATGAGTGGCCATCGTGGACGGCCCAAAATGTCACCCGGTTGAATTTGTCGCGGTGCTTGTGAAACAGTGAAAAAATTTCAGCGTATCGATCAGCCAAATCTTTTTGAACAGAATCGGGCAGGCCATCCGGGTATGGATTGTGCTTTTTCTGCAATTCGGGACTAAAGGAGGAAAGGTCCACTAACTGAGAATCGACAGGATAAAAAGGAAGTACACCTATATCCAGTTCCGTAACCATCAGCTTTACGCCCAGTTCGGAAAGAGTCAGGATGGATGTCTCAATATCCTCGATGCGTGGATAGTCCAGGAACCAGTGTCCCTGTATGCCAAGGCCATCTATGCGGACACCTTTTGACTGCAGGTTGCGGATCAGCCGAACGACGCCTTCGCATTTGGGCTGTTTCACAAGATCGTATTCGTTGTAATATAGCTGGGCGCCGGGGTCGGCCTGGCGAGCGTATTCAAAGGCCTTTAAGATGTAATCTTCGCCTATAATTTCGAGCCATTTGTTTTTTCTATAAGATCCATCCTCTGCAATTGCTTCGTTGACGACGTCCCAGCCGTGGATTCGGCCTTTGTAGCGACCCATCACGGCGAAGATGTGCTCTTTCATTCGTTCAAGCAGCGCCTCACGGCTTAAGGATTTGCCCGATTCATCCTGGAACACCCAGTCCGGCGTCTGATAAAACCAGACGAGGGTGTGACTAACGATAAACATTTTGTGCTTCTGGCCAAAAGCTACATAACGGTCGACCGGCTCGAAATTATATTTGTTCGGTTCCGGATGGACCTCTTCCCATTTGAGGATATTTTCCGGCGTGATGGTGTTAAAGTGTTTTTCCACAAGGGCCATAGTATCTGGCTCATTGCCGGAAATCTGATTTAAGCTGAGGGCGGCACCAATATAAAAATCGTCCTTAAACACATCTTTCAGGGCAGGCTCTGAGCCGGGTCGTGGGAGCTGCGTATTGTCATTATTCTTCACTTGACTTTCCTTCCTACGTTAAAAGTCTACTCCAATTTTCTCTTTTTCCATTAAGCATTTGCGATAATAAAGTTTGGAAATCCTCGAATATCCAGTCATTTTTCAACGTTTGATAAATGATTCCCAGGAACTTGCGGACAGTGGCAATACACACAGCAGGCCTGGGAGCCATTATCGCGTGTCGGTGGCCGTTGTCTGCGTTGCCGCAAGGGACGGACCCTTGATGTAGCGGTCGGCAAAGCTCAGGAACGTCGGCCAGTTCGGGCCGGGGGTGTGCCCGCCGCTATGCTGGCGAAAGGCCACTTCACCGTCGATCAGCGGTGTCTCTATCGGGGGAAACTCGGTAGTACCCAGGTCCTTCTTGCCGAGGAGTCTGTAGACCGGCCCGGCACCGGCTGCGGCCAGGAACATGCCCTTGGCGTCAACCCATCCGTCGCCATCGGTTGCGCCGGCGCTGATGAACACGGGTCGCGGAGCACACAAGGCGACCAGCTCGTGAGAGTCAACCGGCAAATCGTTCCAGTTCAAAGGGCCTGCATACTTGATGAAGTTACCGGCCATCCAGTGGTACTCGCCCGACCCTGCGACGTTTTCCACTATCTCGCCCCAATTGCGGCGGTGAAGCTTGACGCCGCCTTCGCCGGAAGAACTGACAAAAGCGATAGCAAAACGCTGGTCATACGCCATGGCGACAATCGTTGCTTTGCCGTAGCGCGAATGTCCCTCAAGGCCGACTTGCTTGGCATCTACGGCTTTGTCGGTCTCAAAATAATCCAGAGCGCGGCTGGCACCCCAGGCCCAGGCACGCAATGCACCCCAATCATCCGGCTTACGGGGCTGGCCCTTATTGCGCAGACCAATGATGCCTCGTGTCAGTCCTGCGCCGTTGTCGGCCTGAATACTGTTGGGGGTGATGATGGCGTAGCCCCAGCCTTTGGCGAGAACTTGCTGTTGCCAATCAAGCTCGCCACGTCTTGCTCTTGCAAAACGACCACCAAAACCGAATTCCATTATCACCGGCACTGGGCCAGGCGCGTTAGCCGGAGTGGTCAGCGTCAGCTTGATGTCGACGGTAATAAGTGGGTATGATGAATTATCAACGTGGCCCACGAGTTGTTTCGTGATGACCGGCACTTCACCGTTCGTTTCGTTGGTTGTGCTAGTGACTTCCCAATTCACTTTTGGTGTGTCCTTGGGGACTCGGCCGTAGATTTCTCTGTCGAAGTCCTCCAGGATTTCAGGGCGCCGCTGATTCCACCACATTTCCGTTGTCGTGACCTTTTGCCCGTTCTTCAATACCAGCGGTTCCGGCAGGTCTGGGTAGGGATTAGCCTTGGACTCGTCGTAATTAGCGTAGTTCGGCGACTTAGGATTCATGCCATTTCTCCCCGGCCTCAGCGATGTTATTTGCAGAAGATACATCATTCTCTGATGATCCTGCTGGGCGGTTAGCTGCACCGGCGAAGGCAGACTGTTCGCATCCGACTTTGTGTCCTCCTGTGCTGAGACATGGAATACAATCATCATGTTAATGAAAAGAAGACAAAATATTTTTTTCATTGTACACCTTTTCTTGTAAGCACTATTCATCAGTTCTAAAAGGCGACGCCGGCAGGCCTTCTTTATTATATAAATTTGCGCCTTCAGGATTATCAGCCCAGCCGTAGCGTACAGCTACGGGATTGGTTATATCATCATTCCAGACGATGACTTTATCGCCTTCTATTTTTGCCTTTGCCCAGATAAATTTTTTGTCGGCGCCGGCTATGGCGAAATGCTTCAGCTCACCGCCCCCTTTGGCGATTAATCCACTTCCGACGTTCGTAAATGTTATAATGATTTTGTTGGCTTGAATTTTCATCGACTGATAAATCGGGCCCGAGTGAACAACTTCTTCATCGCCGTAAGCCACTTTTTGAGCCGCGAGCGCAAGGCGTTTGCCTACATCTTCCTTATTTAACGGATGAATGTCGTTCCATTCGCCAAGATCGATGGCAACAGCCATTGCCGTGTTAGCAACAGCGAGCGTTTTGAGCTGTGCTTCTCTCAGCTCGGCCCAGTTGCTCTCGGTTGGCTGGTCTTTAGCCTCCATAAAATTGGCCAGTTGTACGTACAAGAAAGGAAAATCTCCCTGCTTCCATTTTGCTCTCCAGTCAGCTATCAGCGCAGGGAACAGCTTCTGATATTCAAGCGGTTTTCCTGTGTTGGATTCACCCTGATACCAAATTACTCCTTTAATTTTATAGTTTAAGAGCGGCGCTATCATTCCGTTATATAATCCTACCGGCTGCCCCTCAATAAATGTTTTGGGTGGCAATGGGTCCATTACAGCACCTAATTTGTATTTCCATTGGCCCTTTAAGTCGATTGTCTGCCCTGCTGCTGAGAGCTGATATGGCTTATCTTGAACAAAACCACCCCGGTCTGAGTTATTAATAACCCTTATTACAATGATATTCCGCCCTGCTTTTAGCAGGTTTGAAGGAATATCATATATTCTTGGGGGGTACTGGTATGAAACTGTGCCCACGATTTTGCCGTTCACATAAGTCGTATCGGCGTCCACAATTCTGCCCAGCCAAAGCCTTGCCAGCTTACCAGTCATAGAAGCCGGGATATCAATTTCTTTTCTGAACCAGACAACGCCGTTCACAGGCATCAATTCATGGTCTGCCCAGTATCCGGGCACATTCATCGTCGCCCATTCCGAGGTATCATAATCTTCATCAAACCACGCCTTTTGACCTTTTTCCAAACCTTTATCAATCTTCCGGATACGACTATACCATGCGTTGCTGACAGCATTATCTTTTTCCATGATTTGGTTAAGGTAGACGCTGTCTTTAAATTTTCCCACTGTTTCAAGGTAAGCAGGGAACTCTTTTAAGGCGTCCTCGCTCAACCACGCTTCGGCAGGCGACCCACCTACACTTGCATGAATTAAACCGATGGGAACCTCATATTTTTCATATAGTGCTTTTGCAAAAAAATAGCCTGTGGCGGTAAAGCATAGAATACTCTCAGGATTTGCCGATTCCCAGTAACCCGATTGTAAGTCTTCCTGTGGTGTGTTAAAATCATACCTCTTGGAAACAAAAAACCGTCTGATAGCTGGATTGTTAGAATTTGCAATCACATCTTCATAGCGGTCTTTTACCCGTGCCATAGATAGGTCCATATTCGACTGGCCGGAACATACCCATACATCGCCTATTAAAATATCTTTTAGAGTTAGATGATTGCTGGCAGTGATATCCATACTGTATGGGCCGCCCGCTTTTAATTCAGGAAGTGTTACAGCCCACTTACCATCTATGTCGGCGGTGGTATTGTATGTTTTACCGTCAAATTTAATCGTCACCTTTTCGCCTTCGCCAGCCCAGCCCCAAATCTTTACATTGGCATCTCTTTGCAGCACCATACCATCGCTTACTAACCGCGGCAGCCTGACTTGGCAAAAAACGGTTTGGGAAATGATGGATAGATAAAATAATACTGAACCAAATATCTTTAGATTTAAATTCCTATTCATAATCCCTTTACCTTAACTTTTATCGATTAAACTCAAACTGACCGGATTTTAACTGAAAACCAGCGTAAATACCTGTTTGACAATAATAAATATATTGCACTTTGTCATTCCCGTGAAACTTGTCCTCGGCTACGACCGGGGAACGGGAATCCAATTTGCCGAAAATTTTAATAGATTCCCGCCTGCGCGGGAATGACACAAAGAATCGGTCAGTTTGAGAATTAGAGTTAATCTTGGGACACGTATTCGAACCAGTCGAAATCAGCAGGACTCGTGCACTTTTGGCCGTTGCCTGTTGCATACATACCGAAGTATACACCGGTAAAGCACATCCCGTGTTCGAAGCCAATCTCTTCAACCGACAAATCCTTGGTCAAAGCCGTGCCTAATACATTTCGGGTGCCGTCTGGGGACTGACAGGAAAATTCGTAAGACAAAGGAGAGGCCTTGATTGACAACACAACAGGACCAGGCCCGACCTCAACATATTTTACGGGTTCGATAACTTTGGCTTTGATGACTTTCCTGAAGAGAACCTGGCGCTTGCCATCCTTGAGTGTTACCGCAATTTCGTAATGATTTCTATCATCCTGTCTGGCGACGAGGCCGGCTTCTTCGTTTTCGTTTTTAGGGTCGAATTCGAGCAGGGTGGAAGCCACACAATTAAAATCGGTCTGCCTTTGCCCGACGAATGCGGGTGAATCCTGGTCATTCAAAGTTACGGCAGAACCCTTCAATCGCAGAAAGCCAGGGCGTTCAGTAAGGGAATAATTCTCCTCATAGGGATTTCTCAAATAGTTCCACTTCAACGCCAAATTTTTACTGTTGAATTTATCTCTCGCTGGTTCTTTCGGCCAGATGTGCTGTGGAAGTTTCGGTGCTGGCATTACTAAATCAATCGTTCCAGTTTTATTGACGACGGGCCAGCCATTGCTATCGAAGACAACAGGCGCAAGGAAGGTTTCTCGGCCGATGTGATGATAGTAACCGCCCTTGGGTCGAATAGCCAGACACACCAGCCACCAGCCATCAGGGGTCTCAACAAGGTCTGCATGTCCGACAGCGCGGATTGGGTTGCCATCGAGATTACGATGTGTAAGGATAGGATTATTCGGATTTGATTCGAATGGTCCCCACGGTGAGTCGCTTCGGGCGATGGTCACCATATGGCCGTAGCTTGTTCCGCCCTCTGAAATCATCAGGTAATATTTGCCGTTGATTTTATAAAGGTGCGGTCCTTCCGGCCAGATTCCGCCGGTGCCTCGCCATATTTCCTTCAATTCTCCTTCGAGTTTGCCCGTTTTGAGATTTATCGTTGATTGAGCGGTGCAGCCGTAACGTCCGCCTTGTTGTCGGTGATAATAAACTGTTCCGTCATCATCGAAGAGAATTGACGGGTCGATACCGCCGCCGTCTTTTATCCAAATCGGCTCGGACCAGGGACCGGCAGGGTTTTTGGCTGTAACATAAAAATTACCGCCGCAATCCACACCGGTAGTTATCATATAAAAGGTGCCTTCGTAGTAACGGATCGTCGGTGCATAAATGCCACCGGAAGCCCGAACTTTATCAAGGTTCAACTGGCTCTTGCGTGTTAGGCAGTATCCGATTTGTTCCCAATTTACCAGGTCTTTGCTGTGAAAAATGGGAACGCCCGGAAAATACTCAAAGGTACTGTGAACCATGTAATAATCTTCACCCACACGACAGATACTAGGGTCGGGATAAAAGCCGGAAATAATCGGATTCTGAAAGGTTCCGGATTGCTCTGGCGAACTACCAGCCAATAAAAGCGAGGGCAAAACGAGAATTATCAAAAACTTCATGCTGATCTCCTTACTGAAAAAACGAGTTTATGTATCAAGACTATTTCAGCCGTGTTTTATTTAATTAACTCAAACTGACCTAATTTTAATTGAAAACCAACGTAATACCTATCTGACAATAACATATCACACTTTGTCATTCCCGTGAAAACGGGAATCCAATTTGCTGATAACTTTAATGGATTCCCGTTTTCACGGGAATGACACAAAGAATCAGTCAGTTCGAGTTATTAAGTCGCAGGGCTATTCATTGATAATCTTTACTTTTTCCTCTGGGCAGCTTCAACGACAGCATAGAAAGCTGGCTTTGGTTTACATTGGCGGTCGAACAATAGAGGAGAGCCTCCGATCCATGATGTTGCATCATAAACGCCCCAGAAGGTGACACGGGAGATATCGTTCTTTTGCTTGAGAAAAACCGAGAAAAGCTCAGCGTACTTTTGAGCAAGCTTTTGTTGTGTCTCGTCATCCGCAGCATTGGAATCAGTCGTACTCTGCCTGTTAATCCTACTGATATCCGCTCCCCTGTATCCCCAGGTCCGTGTCCTGATATCGAGCTCGGTAATCATGACCTTAACGCCGGTTGCCGCCAAAGCGGTGATGCTATATTCAAGAGATTCCTTATCAGGATAATCCAAACCGCTGTGCAACTGGATACCAACACCATCGATTCGGAGGCCTTTGGATTTAAGGTATTTTACGAGTGCTACCGCTCCATCGCACTTTTCCTTTTCAGTATCGAGGCTGTAATCGTTGTAGTATAATTCTGCATTGGGATCGGCCTGATGGGCATATTCGAAGGCTTTGGCGATGAAATCATACTGTTTTTCCTCAGAACCTTCACCAATGATCTGCAGCCACCGGCTGTTACGCAACGTGCCATCGTTTTTAAGAGCTTCATTCACAACATCCCAGCCCTTAATGCGGCCTTTGTAATAACCGACAACGGACATAATATGGTCCTTCATTCTTGCAAGCAGCGCTTCCCGTGTTAATAAATTTCCGGAATCGTCACGATATGTCCAGCGAGGAACCTGAGCGTGCCAGACGAGGCAGTGTCCGATAGGAAACATATTGTTCTTTTCGGCGAAATCCACAAAACGATCGGCTGGTTCCCAGTTATATTGGTCCGGCTTAGGGTGGATGAGGGACCACTTCATGTCATTTTCTGATGTTGCAGTATTGAAGTGCTCTATCGCGATGGCAGCCGCATTAGGGTCTTTGCCCAAGACCAGATTACGGTTAAAAGCGCCGCCGATTAGGAAATGCTCTGCGAACACATCTTTAAGAGCAGGTTTATCAGGGCCACCGGCACATCCAGCAACAGACCATGATGTGGTCAAAGGCAATAAAATTACAATCAGCAGTTTTTTTGTCACCACAATCATCACCTCATTAACTTTTAATCGTTTTCGGCTTGTTTACGACGTTCGACAAGTTCGGTCTCAACCTGCGTCATCAACTGTTTTTTCAATGGATAAAAGAACATAAGAACCATGCCAATCAACGAAAAGATAGCCGGGTAAACACTCATGACCATACGTATGCCTAATAATCCACTTGCCGTTTGCTCAATATTAGGCTGATAACCATAAGCTGCCAGTATCCATGCATTAGCTGTAGCTCCCAAGGCAATCCCAAGCTTTAGCGCGAACAATGAGGCAGACATCACAAGCCCGGTAGCCCGTCGTCCCTTTTTCCATTCCGAATAATCAGCAGTATCAGCATAAATGGCCCACTGCAGAACAGACACGGGCCCAACTGCAAACGATACAATAAAATTGAGAACAAACATAAGAGCGAGACTTTGTGGGCCTAAGAAAATAAAGAGTCCTGAAGCTATGCCGGCTATACCCAAAGAGACTGCATAAGTTGTTGATTTGCCAAAGGCTTTACTAATACGCGGAGTTAAAACGACTCCGAGAATTGTAAAGGCCGTCCCGGACATCGTTAATAAAGAAAAAAGTTTTGAAGGAGTAAGATTATAGATTTTTCCAAATAAACTCAATTCTTGCTCTTTTACGTAATACACCAGATAGTACAACGTACTTCCGCCTCGCATACAAATGAATATGAGCTGGAAGACGGTTGCAGTGCCTATCAACAACCAGGGCTTATTGGAAATCAAATCAGCAAGGTCTTGCTTAAACGAAGTTTTTTGTCCCTTTGGAGGTTGAACTCGCTCTTTGGATGAAAAGAAAGCTACCAAAAACAGAACAACCGCTAATCCGGAAACAATAGTCATGGCCAATTGCCAGCTCTTTTCCGGATTTTCTGCACCATCTGTCATTGTTGGAATGAAGTATTGGACGAACAGCAATGCGGCAAAAGCAGCTATAAATCGGAAAGAAGATACGGTGGTTCGTTCGTGAGAATTTGGTGTCATTACACCCATTATTGCGGAATAGGGTACATTAATAGCCGTATAGGCCATCATCAAAAATGTATATGTTAGATAAGCATATACAAGCTTACCAACGGAACCTAATTCAGGTGTAGTAAAGGCTAATACTCCAAGGACGCCGATTGGTATTGCACCCCAAATTAAATAGGGCCGGAATTTTCCCCATCTGGTGTTGGTTCGGTCTGCAATCATACCCATCATCGGGTCGTTAACGGCATCCCAGACTTTGGTAACCAAAAACATAGTCCCCGCTGCTTTGGTAGTGATGCCAAAAACATCCGTATAAAAGAAAAGCATATAATATATGAAAGTTTGAAAAAACAGATTCGATGCCGTATCTCCCAAACTGTAACCTACCTTCTCCTTGATCGAGATTTTTTGTGCTTCAGCGTGCATTTTTTGCTCCTACGAATTAATGCTGGTCACTTTACTTTAGATTAATCATGATGTTATGAGATTCGATCGTATTTGTCCATTTATTCTAATACCAATTTTATTTATTGATTGCCGATAAGCCAATCCCGTTATTCCCGTGAAATGCCTGGCACAGGCTGATGCTTTGAGGTATACGGGATGGTCACCTTGTAAGCCCCTAACAAAGACAGTTCCTAACACAGAGGTTCAATATGGGTCTTCTTCATAGGTTTTTTGGCTGCGTTCCCATTGGAGATCACGAAAGATATTAATGATGGGCGTCCGGCAAATAAGACCGCCATATATCATCTGCGAGACCTTTCCTTCCAAAGTCATTCGGAAAATTAGATCGGCAACACATACATCAAGAAACTGTATCGTATCTTTTTATACTATCATGTCCTCATGCTGCATAGCGGAGCTACTCCGTAGAACAGGACTATGACCGGCTGTCTCACGCTGCGTTTGGACAGCCACTACCCTGTATGGTACTGTCATTGATACAATTGTCAAAAATACTATGGCCGGTATTAAAGCGGCCTTTTTCTTTTTCAATCCCTTTCACTGAAAAAACCTTATTTCTGCAATCGTAGAATTATTATACCGATGTTCCGGCGATTCCACAAGACCGCGAAATCACCACGCCTACGCTGCAATCTTTTTAGCCCCCTGCTTCGTAGTTGCTCTTTGTGCCTTTGTTATGCTGAACGACGTATTTAGGAAACTTGATCTTGCAATTTTGAATGCCAAAAGTATAATTAAACGCTAAGCGATCCTTGCAACAGCCGGTCTTTTGACGAAAGCATGAATATTCTTTTACTGCGGACGCAGAATGGCTACTATTCTCGACTTCCACATTCAGCCGGATAAAAAAGACGCCTATGGTTTACAAATCTTCGAGCGCGGCAGTTCTCAGCCGTTACTTCGCTCTTGTTTTAATTATGACCTTTCCTATATAACGCAATTTGAAATCAATCGCCTTGAACCCGACCGCAAAGACCCTCAAGGCCGAATGGAACGCATTAAAGAATTCGGCGGCAAACCCTATGACACGCTCTTTACTGTCGATGGCGACCTATGATATTCTAAAGGGGAAGAAATAACCGGATGGATAATATACCTACCAGAATTGTAGAGCTTGTCGAAACATTCGACCGCAATATCGAGACATATCGTTCGCAAAAATACAACGAGACCCAGCTTCGCAGAGAATTTATTGACCCCTTTTTCGAGGAATTAGGCTGGGATGTAACCAATAAAGCCGGTTATGCCGAAGCTTACAAGGATGTGATACACGAAGACGCTATAAAAATCGGCAGTGCTACCAAGGCTCCGGACTACTGCTTCCGTATAGGCGGCATTCGCAAATTTTTCCTCGAAGCGAAAAAACCATCCATAGATATAAAAGGTGACCCGCATCCAGCTTATCAATTAAGACGTTATGCCTGGAGCGCAAAGCTGCCATTATCGATCCTCACTGATTTCGAGGAGTTCGCGGTTTACGACTGCCAGAGACGCCCAAAGCAGACCGATAGTGCCAGCACTTCAAGAATTATGTTCTTCGCATATAAAGACTACCTCGACAAATGGGACAAAATCGCTGAAATCTTTAGTAAAGACGCGGTGCTGAAAGGCTCATTTGATAAGTTCGTAACCACAACCAAAGGAAAACGGGGCACAACCACCGTCGATAAAGAGTTCCTCGTCGAACTCGAAAAATGGCGGGCAGAGCTTGCAAGAATAATCGCGCTAAGAAACACAACTTTATTAGCACATGAAATAAACTTCTCCGTCCAGCGAATCATCGACAGAATTATCTTCCTCCGGATGTGCGAGGATAGAGGCATCGAAACCTACGGCCAGCTTCAAGCGATAAGCAATGGCAACCGAAACTATCCCCGGCTTTGTGAGATCTTTGAAAAGGCTGACCACAAGTACAACTCAGGCCTGTTCTATTTTCAGAAAGAACGTGACCGACCGGAAAATCCTGACGAGCTGACACTAAATCTTGTTGTTGACGATGATCCCCTAAAATATATCTTGCACAGTTTGTACTATCCACTATGCCCCTATGAATTCTCAGTACTACCTCCTGAGATTCTCGGCAATGTCTACGAACAGTTTCTCGGCAGTGTCATTCAAGTCTCGCCCGGCCGCCGGACCAAAGTGGAACCAAAACCAGAAGTCAAAAAAGCAGGTGGCGTCTATTATACACCGTCGTATATCGTTGACTATATCGTCAAGAATACGGTTGCCAAACTCTGTGAAGGTAAAACTCCAAAGCAAATTATAAAACTAAAAATCCTCGATCCTGCCTGTGGCTCCGGCTCATTTCTGCTTGGCGCTTACACTTATCTTTTGGACTACCACAGAGATTGGTACACCAATAAAGAGCCTGAAAAGTGGCTGAAAAAGAAAAACCCACCTATCTACCAAGTCACTGCCTTTCGTCATTACGAGGAGCGAAGCGACGAAGCAATCTCTAAC
>Ga0307439_1000240_pt1 | contig 40021 bp, 27 predicted proteins | sample SalMarWE160490MG_FD_202142 | JGI IMG/M metagenome (GOLD analysis project Ga0307439, IMG submission 202142) | Salt marsh sediment microbial communities from the Plum Island Ecosystem LTER, Massachusetts, United States - WE1604-90 | ecosystem: Environmental > Aquatic > Marine > Intertidal zone >... | reverse complement strand
GGGCCTGCCTCGGACACGGCCAGTCCCGGCGGGCTCTCCGTCGGCGCTGTCGATCCTCCTCTTGGAACCGACATTGCTTACTATAGCTCCCAGGGCCCGACGAATGATGGGCTGTACGGTGGAACGGACAGGATCAAGCCCGACATCAGCGCTGCCGCCGGCGTCGCAAGCTACACCTATGGCACCTTTTCCGGGACTAGCGCCTCGACCCCAGCAACCGCCGGTGCTGCTGCTCTGATCATCGAGGCTGGCCTGGCGACCACGCCGGCCGAGGTCAAGACGTACCTGCTGAGCAACGCAACAGTCGACCGCGGCGCGCCCGGCCCTGACAATGTCTTCGGCGCGGGCGAACTCCTTCTCGGCTCGCCGACGCCTACACCCACGCCGACGCCTACACCCACGCCGACGCCTACACCCTCGCCGACGCCTACACCCTCGCCGACGCCTACACCCTCGCCGACGCCTACACCCACGCCGACGCCTACACCCACGCCGACGCCTACACCCTCGCCGACGCCTACACCCACAGCACTTATTGTGGGCTTCGACATGAACATCAGCGGCAACAGTTGCCCCGACGACTGCACTGATCCGGGGTTGGTGGGACACTGCACGGTGGGCAGCGACTGTTCGCTGGGCACCATCGACTACTGCGTGGAGGTGCACGCCGCCAGCGAGGACGAATTCGACGTCGACGTCTTCCTAGAGGACCTGCCCAGCGGCGAAAGCATCCTGGGCGCTGGCTACGACATCAACTTCCCCGATACGGCGGTCAAGATTATCGCCCAAATCCACGACAGTGGCACCGTAAACCTACTTGCTCAGCCGGGCAGCAGCCTGCTGGACATGGGTGAGACCATCCCCCCCACCGACACCGTGTCCCCTCACGCCACTACCCTAACCGACACGGGCTACGCGGAGTACAACCCGCCCTTCACCCACGGCGTCCTCGGCCGCTACACCTTCAAGGTTCTGCCCGCGGCAGCGCCCGGCATCTACGCCCTCACCCTGGACCCCGCCACTCTCGTCCTCGGCCGCGACGTGCCGCCCAGCGGTGAGTTGTGCGTCGACTACGGTTGCGAGATCTGGGACGCAGACTTCGTGCCCACCCATGGCGTGCTGGCGGTCGATGTGCCTTGCCCCGCGGACAGCGATGGTGATGGGGCCGTCGACCCGTTCGACAACTGCCCGACCACGGCCAACCCCGGCCAGGAAGACCGCCAGCCCAATGGCATCGGCGACCACTGCGACGACCCCGACAGCGATGGTTTCACCGACCACATCGAGCTGTACCTGCCCACTGACCCCGACGACGACTGCCCCGACGTGATCGGCATCCATGACGCTTGGCCGTTCGACAACAACGTCGACACCTGGTCTAACGTCATGGATGTGTTGCAGTACAAGGGTCACCTCCAGATCTGTCTGCCCGACCCCGGCTACGTCCAGCGCTTCGACCTCAACGCCGACGAGTGCGTAAACGTGATGGACGTCCTGCTGTACAAGGGGCACCTCCAGATCCAGTGCACGAACCCGTAGAGGAGCCTAGCCAACGTTCGCGCGAGGCTGCCTCCCCATCGAGGTCCTGGCCGTCCTGGCCGCTGTCCAATGCCATCGTGAGGTTTGCGGTGGCCATGGGGTGACCCTAGCTTCTTCTCTTGCCAGCCCTCGCGCCTGCGAGTAGGATCGGGGCGTCGTGACCGTCCAGTTCTCCGCCAACCAGAGGTATGTCTATGCCTGAGCCTCGAGGTCCCGTGACGGAAAGGGGCTTGTACTCCTGCCCTGACCGAGGCTATCGGGCACCTGAGGGAGATGTGCCCCTCTGTAGCCGGTAGAGAGGCATGCCGGAGCCGCTTCCCACTGCGACGGAGCGTTCCGGGCGATGATTTTGTGCAAACAAGCGGCCGAAACCGCTTGACCCAATGACGAGAGAATGTAGAATAACTGTGGCCTATCTGCATAAGTCTCTTCCTTAGCCGGCCTGGCGAGAGTTCTAGCTAATGGTCCGGATAGCTAGGCAGCAGGCGGCATCCCGAGCATGGCGGTTTGCCCCAGGGGGAAGTTTTGTCTTGTGAACGCGCTTGCCTTAGGAGGTAGGCTATAGGGCAGAAGTCCAACAAGGGCCCCGAACGGCCGACACCGCCGGGGCCAGGCAACGAGGGGCGTGCTACCACACCCATTGCCATGTTCTATTTTAGACCAGGGTGGCGTGGGCTGGCAAGCGGAAAGGGATGTCCCGCCGTGAGGCTATGTGGCTTGGGTTTGTCCGACAGCCAGTGGATCAGATCGTCGTTTAACGACTTCCGAAGAGGAGAACGCTGATGAGACTGCCGAGGCTTCTTCCGCTCTTTCTGGTATTGATGCTCGTCTCCTGCTTCTCAGCGCAGGCTGATAGTCCCCCGCCGGGAGCAACGCATAACGTCTTGGAGAACCCCCCGTGGTCACAGGCACAGGAAGCCATCGGCGTGAGGGAAGCGCCGCCTCCGCGCGCCAACGAGGAGTCTGTCCCGGGAGAACTGATCGTCAAGTTCAAGCCCAGCGTCTCGAAGGCATATGGAACAGCGACTGTAGCAACCGAAGGGGCGGTTATGCTGCGCCACCTTCTCGTGCCAGGCTATGCCCTCGTTCGCGTGCCGGTAGGCCAGGAGGAGAAGTTCCGCGCCCAGCTGGAGGCGAACCCCACGGTTGAGCTGGCGGAGCGAAACGGCGTTATGTGGACAACCTTCGTGCCGAACGACACCTTCTACTCCCGCCAGTGGCACATGCCGCAGGTCCAGATGGAACGGGCCTGGGATGTCGCCAACGGGTCTGGGGTGGCGGTGGCCGTCATCGACACGGGCGTCGCGTACGAGAACTACGCTGACTTCGTCCAGGCGCCTGACCTGGCCGGTACATCCTTCACGACTGGGTACGACTTTGTGAACAGCGACGCCCACCCCAACGATGACAATGGCCACGGTACGCACGTGGCCGGGACCATCGCTCAGACTACCAACAACAGCTTGGGCGTGGCAGGCGTAGCCTATGCCGCCACCATCATGCCAATCAAGGTTATGAACAATGCAGGCGGCGGCACGGCTGTGGACGTAGCCAACGGCATCACGTGGGCTGTGGACCACGGGGCCGACGTCATCAACCTCAGCCTGGGAGGCGGGCACTTCTCGATCGTCGAGAACGCGGTGAACCATGCGCTGAGCAACGGCGTGGTGGTTGTTGCCTCAGCCGGCAACGCCAACAGTCCCTCGCTGTATTGCCCGGCATGCTACCCTGGGGTCATCGCCGTGGGGGCGACCGATTACAACCGAAGCCGTGCGCGGTACTCGAGTTACGGATGTGGCCAGGACGGGCACTGCTTGGACGTGGTGGCTCCTGGCGGAGACCGCACGGCCGATGAGAACAGCGATGGCTACCCTGACGGTGTGTTCCAGCAAACGTTCGAAGATACCTGCAATGGCATGTGGCCTCCCGTTGACCTTACGAGCTTTGTCTACTGCTTCTTCCAGGGCACGTCTATGGCCTCACCACACGTGGCCGGCGCCGCAGCCCTCCTGCTTGACGCTAACCCCACCCTTACGCCCCAGCAGGTGGGGGACTGCCTCAGAGACACCGCATTGGACAGGGGAGCACCGGGCTATGACACCGAGTACGGTCATGGCCTCATCCAGATCAGGGACGCCTTGGACTTCTGCCAAGTGCAACCCTCCGCCCCTACACCACCCCCTACCGCGCCTCCCCTGAGCACCCCCAACCCGCAGGCCTACGGCAATTTCGGCCGGTCGCTGGCCGTAGGTGACGTGAACGGCGATGGGAACGCAGACATCGCCGTGGGGGCGCCATACGAGGACGCGGACGGCAACGGCAGCCAGGGGCGCGCTTACGTCTTTTCCGGAGCCGATGGCTCGCTCCTTTTCACCCTGGACACCCCCAATCCGCAGGCGAAGGCCTACTTCGGCTGGTCGCTGGCGGTTGGTGACGTGAACGACGATGGGAAGGCAGACATCGCCGTGGGGGCACCATACGAGAACGCGGGCGGCAACGGCAAACAGGGGCGAGCTTACGTCTTTTCCGGAGCCGATGGCTCGCTCCTTTTCACCCTGGGCACCCCCAACCCGCAGGCGAAGGCCTACTTCGGCTGGTCGCTGGCCGTGGGTGACGTGAACGGCGATGGGAACGCAGACATCGCTGTGGGAGCGCCATACGAGGACGCGGACGGCAACGCGGACCAGGGGCAGGCTTACGTCTTTTCCGGAGGCGACGGCTCGCTCCTTTTCACCCTGGGCACCCCCAACCCAAAGGCGAACGCCTACTTCGGCCGGTCGCTGGCGCTCGGGGATGTCAACAGTGATGGGAAGGAAGACACCGCCGTGGGGGCGCCCCTCGAGGACGTCAGCGGCAACAGCGGCCAGGGGCGGGCCTACGTCTTTTCCGGGGCTGATGGCTCGCTCCTTTTCACCCTGGACACCCCCAACCCGCGACCGGTCGCGGAGTTCGGCTACTCGCTGGCGGTCGGCGACACGGATGGCGACGGCAAGGAAGACATCGCCGTGGGGTCGCCCACGTGGAGTGTGGGCCGCTGGGACCAGTTGGGACGGGCCTACGTCTTCTCCGGGGCCGACAGCTCGCTCCTTTTCACCCTAGACACTCCTAACCGGCAAGAGTACGGCGGGTTCGGCTGGTCGCTAGCGCTGGGGGATGTCAACGGTGATGGGAAGGAAGACATCGCCGTGGGGGCGCCTTGGGAGTATGTGAACCTTGGGCAGGTTAGTGACAACCAGGGACGAGCCTACGTCTTTTCCGGGGCTGATGGCTGGCTGCTTTTCATCCTCGACACCTCCGACTCGCAGGCGAACGCCTACTTCGGCTGCTCGCTGGCGCTGGGGGATGTCGGCGGCGACGGCAAGGGAGACGTAGCCGTGGGAGCGTATGGGGAGGATGTAGGCGGCAACACCAACCAGGGGCGGGCCTACGTCTTTGAGTTGGCTCCGGCCGACCAAGACGGCGACGACGTCCCGGACGATTCGGACAACTGCCCTGGGGTCTACAACCCTGGCCAGGAGGACAGCGACGGCGACGGCATCGGCGACGCCTGCGACGGCGACAGCGACGCCGATACCATAGCCGACGCCCTAGACAACTGCCCCCAGGTGTCGAACCCCGACCAGACCGACACCGACTTAGACGACATCGGCGACGCCTGCGACGACGACGACGATGATGACGGCTTCGACGACGAGGCGGAAATCTACATCGGCACCGACCCCTGCGACAATTGCCCCGACGATGCCGACGACGATGCCTGGCCACCCGACGTGAACAACGACCGGGGGATCAATTCCGTCGACATTATGGGCTACAAGTCGCCTATCCACGGGGCGTACGATCCCCGCTACGACCTCGGCATCGACGGCAGCGTGAACATCATGGACATCATGATGTTCAAGCCGCTGGTGGGTATGTCCTGCAACCCCTAGAAGGACGCGGAGCCGTCTGCAGTTTCGCATACCTGACCCATCCTGCTCGCAGGTGCGGGCGTCGGCAAGCACATCTGGGTGCCGGGCATCAACGGGACGGCGGACTTGAAGATGCCGCGCCGCTAGAATGGGGACAGGAAGTCCCGCAGCTCTTGTTGACGCCAGGCCATGGAAAAGGGGAGTCCAGGAGACCGACATAGGGAGCGTCCCTCCATGACTCCAGGCACGTACATCTTGCTTCTGCGCCTGCTCCGTGAGACCACTGTCCAGATTGGCCGGCTAGGCCTACATCGGTTCGAGACGGGCTACTACGCCTATGCAGGCAGTGCCCTGAGCGGGCTGGAGGGACGCATTGGCCGACACCTCAGGTCTGGAAAAGCTAATCGCTGGCACATCGACTACCTACGAGAGGCGACGACGGTCCAAGGCGTATGGGTCCTACCGGGCGCAGAGCGAAAAGAGTGTAGCCTCGCCACTGAACTGCTTCGCATGCCGGGTGCTCAACCCGGACCGCGTGGGTTCGGCTCGTCTGACTGCTGCTGCCGCACGCACCTAGTGCACTTTCCCGATTGGCCACCAATGGACAGCATCGAGCAGCGTTGGGGCCTTCAGCGGACGCCAGTCTAGCCCTCTGCTACTTCGAACCCCTCAATAGTGTCGGCCGGCACGGAAGGGGCCCGCCAGCGCTCGCCTAGGGATTGGTGCAGCACATATTCACCCACGGCTTGTACAGTAGGATGTCCAGGACGTCCACCTCGCCGCTAGCGTCCAGGTCGTAGCGGACGTCGTAGGGACCGCTCAGCCCCGGCTTGTACAGTTGAATGTCGAGGACGTTAACCTGGGTATTCATGTCGATGTCTGGCGGCCAGGCATCATGGCTCGGGTCGTCGGGGCAGTCGTCCAGAGGGTCGGTGCCCAGGTAGCACTCGACATCGTCATCGAAGCCATCGAAGTCGGTGTCGACGCCAGGCTCGCACCCCGAAGCCAACGAAAACGCGTAGGCCCGCCCCTGAGCACTGTAAGCCACGTTCTGCCGGGGCGCCCCCACGGCGATGTCTCCCTTGCCGTCGCCGTTCACATCCCCCACCGCCAGCGACCGGCCGAAGTAGGCGTACGCCTGCGGGTTGGGGGTGTCCAGGGTGAAAAGGAGCGAGCCGTCGGCCCCAGAGAAGACGTAGGCCCGCCCCTGCTCGACGTTGCCGCCCACATCCTCAGAGGGTGCCGCCACGGCAATCTCTCCCTTGCCGTCGCCGTTCACCTCGCCCACTGCTACCGAACGGCCGAAGTGAGCGTACGGCTGCGGGTTGGGGGTATCGAGGGTGAGAAGCAGAGAGCCGTCGGCACCGGAGAAGACGTAGGCCCGCCCCTGGTCGTCGTTGCCGCCCACATCCTCATAGAGCGCCCCCACGGCGACGTCCGCCTTCCCGTCGCCGTTCACCTCGCCCACTGCCACCGAGCGGCCGAAGTAGGCGCCATATAGCGGGTTGGGGGTGTCCAAAGTGAAGAGCAGCGAGCCGTCGCCTCCGGAAAAGACGTAGGCTCGCCCCTGGCTGCCGTTGGCCCCCACATTCTCCCCATAGGCCCCCACAGCGACATCTCCCCTGCCGTCGCCGTTCACATCGCCCACCGCCAGCGAGACGCCGAACCAGGCGACCGCCTGCGAGTTGGGGGTGTCCACGGTGAAAAGGAGCGAACCGTCGGCTCCAGAGAAGACGTAGGCCCGCCCCTGGTCCTCGTTGCCTCCTATGTCCTCCCTGTGAGCTCCAACAGCGATGTCTGCCTTCCCATCGCCGTCCACGTCGCCCACCGCCAGCGAGTAGCCGAACCAGGCGACCGCCTGCGGGTTGGGAGTGTCCAGGGTGAAAAGGAGCGAGCCGTCGGCCCCAGAGAAGACGTAGGCCCGCCCCTGGTCCTCGTTGCCGCCCGCATCCTCAAAGACCGCCCCCACGGCGATGTCTGCCTTCCCGTCGTCGTTCACATCGCCCAGCGCCACGGAGTGGCCGAAGTAGACGTCCCCCTGCGGGTTGGGGATGTCCAAAGTGAAGAGCAGCGAGCCGTTAGACCCGGAAAAGACGTAGGCTCGTCCCTGATCCTCATTGCCACCCACAACCTGCGAGTGCGCCCCTACGGCAATGTCCGCCTTCCCGTCGCCATTCACATCGCCCACCGCCACGGAGTGGCCGAAGTTACCGCTCGCCTGGGGGTTGGGGGTGTCCAGGGTAAGCAAAAGCATTTGGGCATCGGCTGTAGCCACGACGCCCGTCGCCACGGCCACCAGCGCTAGAAGAACCAGGTGAAAGGTCTTCATATTGGCTACCCCGTGATCGCCAAAGGCCTAAACATAACTGTAAATATTATACACGCACGGAAGCTGGCGTGAATGCCTGCGGCGACCTCATCCGATCTTCGTTTGTCGGGTAAGAAGGGTCACCGGTCGCAAGTTCATCCTCGAAGACAAAGTGCGCATTGTGCTAGACGGCTTTTCGAGGTGAGGTGCACATCTTGAGACAATGGCAGCTCGGTGCTATGATGCGCGCCGTGCATCAGGAGAGAGAAGACCGGCGATGAGGGGCCGTCTGCTGACAGTAGCGATGAGTGCCGTCCTGGTTTTGGGTATAGCCGCAGCGCTGGCAGACGCCCCAGGGTCTGTCTATCCGCCGCCTGAGACCGTTCGGGGCTTCGACCTTGTGCCGCCTGGGTGGCACAGCTTCGTGTGGACGGGTCCCTCAGCCACGGATCCAGGCACGGTCCTGGACTGCATCGCCGATGACTACGCCATCGCCTACCGGCTGGAGTCGGAGCACAGCTACGAGCGGTACGTGCCGGGGCGGATCGACCTATCCAACATGGGCGCTGTGGAGAAGTACGACTCGCTGCTGGTGCTGATTACTACCGACGGGGCGCGCTGCGAAGGAATGCCCGTGCACTCCGCCCACGAGGCTCGGCGGCTGAATCTCCGCCGGGTCAAGTCCTGGGCCTATCAGATCCAGGGGCTCGAGGAGGAAGGAGCGGTCGATGCCCTGGTTGCCTCGGACTACGAGTTGATCGTCGTGGAGCCAGTCCGCTCGCTGGAAGGGGCCGAGGAGTTCGACACAGCAGGGATGGTCGCCCGCCTGCACCGTGAAGGCAAGCTGGTGCTCGCCTACCTGGATGTCGGCGAGGCCGAGGACTACCGCGGATATTGGGGCGATGACTGGATAGCGCCGTCTGCTGATGAGCCCGGTGAGCCCGACTTCCTGATCACCGTCGACCCCGACGGGTGGTCCGGCAATTATCCGGTGGCGTTCTGGGATGAGCGCTGGAAAAACATAGTCATTCGTGATGAGAATTCGCTGATGGACATGGTGCTGGACGACGGGTTCGACGGCGTGTACCTCGACTGGATCGAGGCCTACCAGGACGAGACCGTGACCACCGCCGCCGGACGTCTGGGAATCGACCCTGCACAGGAGATGGTGGCGTTCGTGCAAGAGATCGCACAGTATGGGCGCGGACGGTCGGAGAGCTTTCTCGTCATCCCCCAGAACGCCGCCGAGCTGGCGCAGGAAGCTCCAGAGTACTTGCAGATCATCGATGGGCTGGCCCAGGAGAACCTCTCGTTCCGCGGCGAAGCAGATACCGCCTGGGGAGACCCCGAATCCGGCGACATCCCGACATCGGCAGATGATCAGGAGTACTTGTTGGAGATGTTCGACCTTTACCTTGAGGCAGGATTGCCAATATTCTGCGCCGATTACGCGCTCAAGCAGCCCAACGTGCAAACGGCGTACGCCACGGCCAGGGACGCGATCTGTTTGGGGTATGTATCACAGACTCCGCTGAGTCGACTCACGCAAACCCCAACTCCTGGTCCAGCCCTACCTCCGAGGCCTCCGGTCCGGAACCTTGACCTCAGTTCGGCAGGCTGGCACAGCTTCGTCTGGACGGGCGCTTCAGGGGCTGACCCAAAGGCAGCCCTAGCTTGCATCGATGGCAGCTACAGCATTGCCTACCGCTGGGTGGGCGGCAGCGAGGCTTTCGAGCGATGGGTTCCAGGCAAGCCCGCCATCTCCAATATGGGCAGTCTCAACAAGTACGACTGGCTGCTGGTGCTGATCACCGACAGCGGCGCCCAGTGCGTGGGTATGCCGATCGACCCTTAGTGAGTTGAGGCGGGTTACCCCGCCAGAGTGGACTCGGAAGGAGTGCAGCCTGGGATATCAGTATCACCGTGGCGAGTGGCCTTGACGACGTACATACAGGCATCTGCCTTCTGCACCAACTCGTCGCGGCTTTCGCCATCCCAGGGATAGCCCGATACCCCCAGCGCTACGGTCAGCTTGGTCGAGTCGCCATCCTGCTCGCAGACGGATGTGACTTCCAGGGTCCGCCGGATCCGCGTGGCTACCACAAACGCCCCACGCCTATCGGTTTCTGGCATGATCACGCCGAACTCGTCGTCGCCCAAGCGAGCAGGGATGTCAGTGGTACGGGTGCACTTCAGTATTACTTTGCTCAGCTTGGCCAGCGCCACATCTCCCATCTTGTGCCCGTGGGCGTCGTTGATAGCGTCGAGCTGGTTGACGTCCAGCACTAGGATGGCCAAGGGGGTCCGCAACCTGCGGGCCCGGTCCAGCTCCCGCTCCAAACGTTGGAAGAAATAGTGCCGGTTAAAGAGCTGGGTCAGGTAATCTCGATTGTCCGTATCTTCCAACTCGAGATTGTCGATGACCAGCTGGTAGCGCTGCTCCTCCTGTACGTGCGTCCTACGAGAGATGGTGGCTAACGCATGGGCCATCAGGATAACGGCCACGAAGATGAGGCCGTTCATGGCGTGGAACTTCCAGCCTACATCAGCAGCGTACGCCACCGATAGTATGGCAGCACCAACAATGGCGAATATCGTCCCGCCGGTCCGTAGCCCCCAGCGCAAGCGGCCCAGGTCGTCCGGGGGCGCGGTGTCGCGCTTGGCCCGCCCCGCGGTCCCGGACGCGGTCACCTCGACGGGGGCCTCTTGTTCAATGCCTTGCATGAAGATGGCCCCAGCTTTGTGCTTCCGCTCTTACTCCTTTCTTGTAGGACGCAGCAGCTCGCTCCACGTTACAATACAACCTATGCTCCACTCACTAGGAAACGACGCAGCAGAGCCGCCCTAACCGGCCGGATTGTGCTGACTACAGCTTTGGGGAATACCAGCAGATCGCCACAGGCCGCCTAGCAGCGGCCTACATTCCCGCGAACTGCTTGATGCAGACGATGGAGCAGTCGCGACCGTGGATCCGCTCTGCCTCGGCTATGGCCTCCTCGACGCTGGCGGTCGGGATGAACCCCACGTGTCGTGGCACCGCCGGGTCCTCCGCTCCAGCCACGAACACGCGAGCCGCGTGTCGCAGGCGCTTCAGGGGATGGGTCGCCAGTATCCCATGCACTGGGTGGAAGGCATAGCCGTTGCGGTAGCGCTCGATGTAGTCGGCTCGAGTGGCGAACTCGTCCATGAAGCGGGCGCTGATCTCGTACGGATCGAGGGTCTCCGGCAGCACCCGCTTCCACACCTCCGGGTACGAGGGATGGTGCTCAAGATCCCAGTCCTCCGGGCAGGGCGTAGCCATGATCACCGAGCAGCCTGGCTTGCCCAGAGCCTGGATGTAGCCCCCCAGATAGCCAAGGCCGGAAGAGATGAGGGTTAGGATAGGGTTCATACGGGCGAAGGTGGCATATGGGCTCCAGGCTGGAAGCCCGTAGATCACCACGTCGGCGGGCTCAGCCGCGGCGCGCCGTGGCTGGTACAGAGAAGCCTGCACCTCGAGCGCCGCGGCCCGCGTCTCGTCGACGCCGCCCGCAAACACACGTCCGATGATCCCTGGGTTGGCCAGCAACGTCTCCACCTTGAACACGCGGCGGCCCAGGTTCGACTCAAGATGGTGGCCCATCTCATCGAAGACCTGGTGCATCCGGTTGCCCCGCACAGACATCGTCATGCCGTCCGGTGTGTGCGTCCAGCGAATGGAGCGCCAGGTGGACAGCCCAACGCAGACCGATTTCCAGCCGCCGTTGAAGCCCAGGTAGCAGGCGGCGTTGATGTACACAGTCAAGTCCGATTCCTTCACCAGGCGGTGAACCTCGACGTCATATCCATTGGGCGTTGTCCCCATGTACACGAGGTTGTCCGCGTCTTCGGCATCCTGGCAGGTCAGGCGCGATCCGAAGCGCTGCACCAGCTCCTGCCCGAGGATGGACGCTATCTCCTGGTGCGTCCACCGGCGGTGGAGCCCGTTGGCGCAGACGAGCGAGACGTTTTCCTCGGGCACACCGGCTTCCGCCAGCTCCGCCAGGATGGCTTCGATGGCCAACCGCCTGATGGGACCGAACGACGGCGCTGTCGGGTCGTCGAAGGCGATGAGCACGCGCGCCCCGGGCCGAACGAGCTGGCCGACGCGGGGCAGGCCCAGCGGCTCTGCCAGCGCGGCTCGGACGGCCGCCTCTTGGTCTGCCACCGGCTCCAGACGGGGCCCCCCACGCTCGCCGCCTACCAGTCGCGTGCGGTCGGGAAGGCTCACCTCTATGATCCTGTCACCAAAGAACAGCGTCTGCTCGACCATCGTCGTGCCTCCTCCCGGTCTGCACCTGATTCTAGCGGGCGCCACCTGGCCAGGCAAGAAGCCTCGTTTCCCCGATATTCGCGAGCCCTGTCAGCGCCGGTCTTCCCCTCACCACAGTCCTTACGGTATGGTATGTGGGCGATGTCATTCTTGCGTCACAGCGTTGACTGGCAGCGATATGGGATGGACAGGCCGACATGAAGGTTTTGTTCGTCTACATCGACCTCGGAGCGCAGAAGAACCGCAAGGGTCAGCTTGTCTGCAGCCCCGGCGGCTGGTTCCAGGAAGGCATCGCCTCGATCGCCGCCTGCCTGCGCCAGGCGGGCCATCAGGTGGCCCTATACCACCTGGTGAGCCCGGTGGAGCGCAACGCCTTTGTCAGGGCCGTCCGGCGTCAGGCGCCGGATGTCGCTGGCTTCAGCATCGGCAGCGCCATCTTCCCCATGAGCACCCGCTACGCCCGCTGGGCCAAGGAGGCGGGCGTCCCCCTGATCGTCGCCGGCGGCGTGCACGCCATGATGATGCCCGAGCAGACGCTGGCCGGCGGATACGACGTCGCCTGCCTCGGCGAAGGCGAGCGCCCGATGGTCGAGCTATGCGACCGCCTGCAGCGCGGCGAGGACATTACCACTGTGCCCAGCCTGCACGTCAGGACCGACAACGGCATCGTCGCCAACCCCACCGCGCCCCTCATTGAGGACCTCGATGAGCTTCCGTATCCGTATTTCGACCTATTCGACTTCCGCCGCCTGGTGTCGTCCCAGACGTACACCGGCCTGGCGAGGGTCAGCCGCGGCTGCCCTTACAACTGCGCCTACTGCTGCAATCGCCAGATCCGGGCCCTCTACCCCAACCCGAAGTCCTTCGCCAGAACGCGCAGCCCCGCGGGCGCTATCGGCTACCTGAAAGCGCTGCGGGAGGCCTACCCCCAGATGCGTTACGTCAACTTCATGGACGACATCCTCCATCCTGACGAAGCGTGGCTGGAGGAGTTCCTACCCATGTACAAGCGGGAGATAGGCCTGCCTTTCGTCGCTCAACACCGGCCGGGGCTGCTGACCGAGCGCGCCACCTCCCTCCTCCGCGATGCCGGCTGCTACGAGCTCCACTTCGGGCTGGAGTCCGGCAACACGGAGATGCGGCGCAAGATCCTGAAGCGGGGCAACATCAGCGACGAGCAGATAATCGAGGCCTTCCGCCTCTGCAAGAAGTACGGCATCGCCACCGGCGCCTACAGCATGATCGGCCTGCCATTTGAGACCATGTCCATGGCCCTGGAGACCATCAAGCTGAACGCCCTCGTCGCCCCCAACCGCGTGTTCAACCCGATCTTCACGCCCTACCCGCGGATCGAATTGCACCGCGTGGCCGTGGAGGCGGGCCTTGTGGCCGAGGAGCCCGACTACGAGACGGAGGTCATCGTCGACAACCCGGGGTTCGGCCGCGAGCGAGTACTGTTCGTGCGGGCCTACTTCAAGCCTTTCGTGGACGCCTACAAGCTGGCCCGCCGCCTTCCCCGACTGCTGGGGCGGCCGCTGGAGGTGGTGCTGGACCGGCTCTTCCTGTTTCGCTTCCTGCCGTACGGCCCGCTGACCCGTGCCGGCGAGGGCTGGATGGAGTTCCAGGCGGGGGTGAAGGCGCTCGTGCGGCGGCGCTTCCCCTGGCTCTACCTCCGCCTACGACAGTGGCTGACGGGCCAGAGGATAGCCCATCCTACGGAGTGACCCCAGGCCCGAGGACGGCGAGGGTACCCATGAGTGGCGTGACCGCACCGCCTCCCCCTCAAGCCTCCTCCACCATGCGTGCCGCCATCGCTTCCGCCAGGGACGCGACGTCCGCGGGATCGACGTTTCCCGCCAGTCCCATTACCCAGAGAGAACCGAGGACACGGTCCACTCGAATCCAGATAAAGGTGCCCTCAACCTGCCCTAGAGGCGTATCAAAAGAGGCGCGGAGCCCTGCGGAGTCGTCCCCCACGCCAAGCGCGGGAACGGGTTCAACCTGGACGTTGCTGGCCTCGAAGCCTGCCCCTTCGCTGAAGTTGGACGCCACGAATTCCGGGAGAGCCTCGCTCGTCAATAGCACCTCAAGCGTCCTGACGAACAACGACGCCTCCGCAGCATTCTCGTACAGGTCGACGTTGCTCTGCAGACCCATGAACTGCGAACTCCGGATGCGGACCAACCCAAGATCAAATTCCCGCTCGTAGGAGGCGACGGTGTCCTCGTCTTCCACATAGCCTTCGTGGTCGATGGAGACGCCGCCAGGCAGGTCGTCGAGGCTGAGGGCCATCGCCGCCAGGTCGGGCCCGCCCTCGGAGGGCGGCGCCACCGTGGGTTCTTCCCCGGCCTGCGGCACGGGCACCGGCACCCCTCCGATATCGCCCAGCAGGACGCCCTCAATCCTCCGTTCCAGGGCGCGGGCGATTGCCTCGATCTGCGAATTGACATTGGCATCATCAGCTCTGTATGCGTAGGCCGCGCCCACCAACCGGTCGAGCCTGAAGGCGACGACCGTCTCATAGAACTGCACGTCTCCGAAGCCGCCTCGGGCCCTGAGGGCTACCGCTTCATCCGCGAGCCCGCCCACCGCAAACGTCTCGACCTTTTCGAGCGTCACGCCAGCCTCAACCTCTTCGCCCTCCAACTGTTGCCAGTCGCCGATCTGTTTGGCCAGATGGTCGGAGGCTGTGCCGGCATCCCTGAACAGGTCCACTTCCGTGCCTACTTCAATGATCCCCACCCCTGCCTCCAGCGCCGACAGCGACGGGTCGCTGTAGAGGAGCTCGTATCCGTTGAGCCGCCCCGCCCGTTCGAGGTCGCCTGCCGTGTCGTCGGGGTCGATGGTTTCGTCCGCCGCCTCCTCGTTGTTCTTGAAGGCTGAATCGTCATCGATCTGCAGGTCTGCAAATTCCTCGCCGAGGTCTTCTTGAGGCAGGACCATAATGGCCAGGTCATTCTCCTTCACGGATTGGAGGGCTAGCTCCAGCTCATCGCCGACCTCGCGCTCGGTTAGCTCGCCCTCCCCACCACCGCAGGCGCTCAGCGCCGCCAGGCAGATGACAAAGAGAAAGGCTATCCCCAAGCTCAACGTCTTCATTGCATTACCTCCATGATTCGCGCCCGCGTTCAACTTACGCCGCCCCCATACTACTCGCGGACGCGAGGGCTGACAAGGGAGCAGGCCCACCAATGAAGCGGATTTCGGAGGCCCCAGGCAAAGGCCAGGGCAGCATCCCCCCTTGCTGTTGCCCTACTGCCAGGCAGATGGTAGATTTTGGGGTGCCGCGGAAGGCCGCCGGCAAAGATCGCGGAAGCGCCATCATCCTAGCCCAGAGCGGGAGGAGCCCAATGGACCTCAGCATCCTTAAGCAGGCGCTCATCGAGGGCGACGACCAGGCGGTCGCCGACCTGACCCGACGGGCGCTGAAGGAAGACCATTCGGCCGAGACGATCCTCAACGACGCCCTGATCAGCGGCATGGAGAAGGTGGGGCAGCTTTTCGAGCAGGGCGAGTACTTCGTGCCTGAACTGCTGCTGTCAGCACGGGCTATGCAAGGCGCCATGGAGGTACTGCGCCCCCTTCTCGCCGCCGGTGACTATCAGCCGATGGGCAAGGTGGTGATGGGGACAGTCCAGGGCGACCTCCACGACATCGGCAAGAAGCTGGTGGCGATGATGCTGGAGGGCAGCGGCTTCGAGGTGATCGACCTGGGGACAAACGTCCCGCCGGAGCGTTTCGTTGGGGCCGTGGAAGAGAGCGGAGCACAGCTAGTGGGGCTGTCGGCCCTACTCACGACCACCCTTCCCGCCATGGAGGCTATCGTGGACGCGCTGCGGGAGGCAGAGCTGCCGACGCAGGTGAAAGTCATGATTGGGGGCGCCCCCGTTACCTCCGCCTTTGCCCAGGACGTCGGCGCCGACGGCTACGCGCCCGATGCCTCCAGCGCCGTAGCCCTGGCGCGCAGGCTTGCGGCGCGGGACTGAGGGGCTTCGCAAGCAGGCCTCGGCTGCGCCTTGAGACACGCCGGTCTGCCTGCCTCTGGCCTGCGTAGCTTGGTCTTCGGTCGCGCCTTCACAGTCGCCAGATACGAGAGGTAGCGTCGTGCAAGCAGACCTCGCTCCCCGCCAGGCGAAGCTCCTGACAATCGGAGCGTCCCCGAGGCCGGCCGTCTACGACGGCTCCAAAGGCGTCTACCTGAGCCCCAGCCTGGCGCAGGTGGGCAAGCGGCCTTCGGACCTCAGCGAGTGGCTGAACCTCCTGGCCCCGGATGTTGTCGGTCGAGCACATCGGGAGTACGTGGATGCCGGTTCGCAGATCATCCAGACCAACTCCTTCAATGGGAACCGCTTCCGCCTGCAGGCCTGTGGCCTCGACTCGCGGCTGGAGGAAGTGAACGTCTCGGCGGCCCAGATCGCTCGCCAGGCCGCCGGCGACGACGCACTGGTAGCGGGCGTCATCGGGCCCAGCGGGAAGCTGTTGAGCCTGGGAGAGGTGGCAAAGGACGAGCTGGTGGCGGCCTTCGCTGAGCAAGCCAGGGCCCTGGATGAAGGAGGCGCGGACTTCTTCCACATCGAGACCATGTCCGACCTGGAAGAGGCAGCGGCGGCTGTGGAAGGCGTCCGAAGCGTGTCGGGCCTGCCGGTGGCGCTCACGATGTCCTTCGACGCCGGCAATGTGGAGCGAGGCCTGCGCAGCATGATGGGCGTTTCGCCTAAGGCGCTGGTGGAGATGGCAAACGAGATGGGACTGTTCGCTGTGGGCGCCAACTGCGGCCTGGGCCTGGAGGGCTATCAGCCGCTGGTCCGCGCGCTAATTGACTCAGCGCCGACGGGCCTCCTTATCGCCAAGCTGAATGCGGGCAGGCCCAAGATCGAGGGCGGACGGACAGTGTACGAGGCCTCGCCGGCCACGATGGCAGACTACGCCGTCTGGTGCGCCCGCAACGGGGTTCGCATCGTCGGTGCTTGCTGCGGCAGCACGCCTGAACATATCAAGGCGATAGCCAGAGCGCTCAGCCGCGAGCTGTGACGCCTAGTCCTCCGCAGTCCCGGTGGCCTGATCCGCCGGCTCCGGAAAGCCAAGGTAGGACGCGAAGCGCGACAAGAAGTCGGGCTTCTCCTCCAGGGAGACGTGCCGGATCCGCCGGGCCAGCCGCCTCGCCTCTCGCAGTCGCGTGGGGAAAACAAGGGCGAGCTTGGCCCCCATGCCGGCTACGTTGCCGACGGGATGGATCCGCCCCCGCAGCGCCTCGGGGAGCATCCCCAGGGCGAGCAGACTCTCGGCCCGCAGGGAACTGCCGAAGGCACCGCCCACGAACACGCGCTCGATAGACTCGGGCTCGAGGCCAGCCTCCTCCAGAACGCTCTCGACACCCGTGCGGATGGCCGCCTTGGCTAGCTGCACCTGGCGAATGTCCGCTTGGGTCAGCAGGATGGGCTTCGCCGACTCATGCGCGTGAAGAACGAAGCGGCGCTGTCCTCCGTCCTCTCGCAGGCGGGCACGCAGGTCGGATGGCACGTCGGCCGGGACCTGGCCCGGCCCCAAGAGGCGCCCGCTGGGCAAGAGCAGACCGCGGCGCAGGAGAACGGTCACCGCATCGGCCAACCCGGAGCCGCACAGGCCCAGGGGCGGCGCTCCGTCGATGGTGTCGAGCCGGAGCCGCCCGTCCTCTTCCTCCACCCACTCCACCGCGCCGGCGACGGCCGCCATCCCCGAGGAGATGTGCACCCCCTCGAAGGCGGGCCCCGCGGCGCAGGAGCAGCCCACCGCCACCTGCCGAGATAGCAGCACTATCTCGCCGTTGGTGCCCAGATCGATAAAGAGGCATGGCTTGCGCCAGCCAGCGAGCCCCAGGGCGAGCAGCCCCGCCACGGCGTCCGAGCCGATTTGCCCACCGACGCCTGGCAGGAGCGTCACGCGGGCGTGGCCCAGCCGCTGAAAGCCCAGAACGCCAGCGGCCACCGGCGGCGTCTCGGTGAAGACCGGACGGTAGGGTGCTACGCCCAGGGGCCAGGGATCCACCGCTCGGAAGAGATGCATCATCGTCAGGTTCCCCACGGCTGTCAAGTTAGAAATCGTGTCAAGGGAGACGCTGTGTCCGGAGCACAGCTCCACCAAGTGCTCCTCTATAGCCCTGACGAGGCAGCTCTGAACCTCGGCCAGCCGCTCGCGGCCCTGGTGGGCGTAGACGATGCGGGAGACGACATCGGCTCCGAAGGCCTGTTGCGGATTAGCGAAGGCAGTGACGCCGATTTGCCGCGCCTGGGCCCGGTCTACCAGATAGCAGACCACCGTGGTGGTACCGATGTCGATGGCCACCCCATAACCAGTGGCCAGCCGCCGCCCGCCGCGCCGCTCTTCGGCCAACTCCGGCACGGCAGCCTCCGTGAGGATGCGAAGGGCGGCAGCAGGTGCCAGCGCCGGGATGACGATGCGGCAGTCGCGTTCAACCGAAGCCTGGCAGGCTAGCCGCCAGCCAGCCTTTACAGCCGCGGCCCCCAGGAGAAGGTGGTCTTCCGGAGCCGCTGGAGGGGCCCCCTCGAGGAAGCGGACGCGACAGGCGCCACACGTCCCTCGGCCGCCGCACTCGGAATCAATGCCCAGGCCGGCCGCTCTCACCGCCGAAAGAAGATTGTCGCCCCGCTCCACCTCGATCTCTGACTGAAAGCCGTGCAGGACGACACGCACAAGACCCATTATGCTCCTCCCACCCACAGCGATCACAAGTGGCGTCCGAGGGAACGCCCTCTCGCCTTCACAGGGCATCCCGAATATACTATTGGCTTGGCTCCCAAGCAAAGCCGACGACTGCTGGAGGGCCGGAGAGGAGTGACCACCATGCTGGCCCGCGACAGGGTGCTCACGGCCCTCAACCATGAGGAGCCGGACAGGGTGCCCATCGACCTTGGCAGCACCCCAGTGAGCGGCATCTGCCGCAATGCTTACGCCGACCTCCTCGCCTGCCTGGGCCTCTCAGGGCAGGAGATCCAAGTAGTGGACATGGTTCAGCAATTGGCGGGCGTCGACGAGGATGTCCTCCAAGCCCTGCATGTGGACTTCCGGCCTATCACGACCAACCCACCGGCCGGCTTTCGTCTTCAGGTTCGCGACGAGGGTGACTACGAGACCTACTACGACCAGTGGGGGGCCAAGCTGAGCCGACCCAAGGCTGGCGGGCGCTACTTTGATTATGTCGAGCAGCCCATCAAGGAATCCACCCTGCGGGCTCTGGAGCATTACTCCTGGCCCGATCCCGACGATCCCAGCCGCTATGAGGGGCTGCGCGAGCGAGCGCGAGCCCTCCACGAACGAACGCCCTACGCACTGGTCGGTACTTGCGATTTGGGCGCCGACATCCTGGCCAGGCCACAGTGGATCCGCGGCTACGCCGAGTCCATGCTTGACCTTGCGGCTCACCCCGAGTTCGCTGAAGCCTTCCTAGAGCGGCTTACCGACATCGCCGTGCGCGCCTGGAGCCACTTTCTCGATGAGGTGGGCGAATACCTGGACGTAGCGGCCTTCTACGACGATCTGGGGATGCAGGACCGTCCTCTCATCTCACCGGCGATGTACCGCCGCCTCGTCAAGCCGCGGCACGCCCGCATCATCGAAACCATCAGGGCGCGAACGAAGGCCAAGGTCTTCGTGCATTCCTGTGGCGCCGTGAGCGAGTTCATCCCCGACATCATCGAGATCGGAGTGGACATCCTCAATCCAATCCAGGTATCGGCCGCCGGGATGGGCGACACGGCAGAGCTGAAGCGCCGCTACGGGCAGCACCTGGCGTTCTGGGGCGGCGCCTGTGACTCGCAACGGGTGCTTCCATCCGGCACAGTGGCAGAAGTACAGAAGGAAACACGGCGGCGCATCGCGGACCTGGCGCCTGGCGGCGGCTTCGTCTTTGCCCCCATCCATAACATCCAGGACGACGTGTCGGGCGAGAAGATGCTGGCGCTGTATCGCACGGCTCTGGAGCAGGGACGCTATCCCATCGAGCGAGCACCGGAATGACCACGGGCCAGGTGAGGCGGACGTCTATGCGGCCAGGTTTAGCTGGTGCCGAAATGCTCTCGGTTCCAGCGACGCCCCTCGTCCAGCATGGCTAGGTAGTTCTGCCTGGGGATGTAGTTGGCGGCGGTGTTGCCGCTGCCCAGGCAGTAGCCCGTGCCTTTGACGCCGCAGACCTCCAGGATCTGGCGGGTACGGGCGCGCACCTGCTCCTCTGTGCCCCCACCGAGCAGGTGCATGTCCACGCCACCCAAGATGGCGACGCGGTCACCCCAGCGCCGGTAGACCTCCTCCACCGGCATGATCTTGTCCTCGAACGAGTGTTTGGCGTCGATGCCAATATCGTCAATAGCTTCGTCCATTATCTTGTAGACGTTGCCGCAGGAGTGGAAGATGAGCAGCCTCCCGGCCTGGTGGGTGATGTCGGTGATCTTCTTGTAGTGGGGAAAGATGTAGCGACGGATGATGTCCGGCGAAACCAGGGTGCCACTATAGAAGCCGAGGTCGTCGCTGAGAAACATCATGGTCGCGTTGTCAATGGTGGCGGCCTGGGCGAAAGTGGCAGTCACGAGCTCGCCCACCCGCTGGCAAATGGCCTCTACCAGGTCGGGCTGGTCGTGCAGGGCATAGGAGAAGGACTGCAGGCCCATGAGCCAGCTAGCGTTCTCGAAGATGCCGCCGTAGTGAAAGACAGCGACCTTCATCCCCTCCGGCACGCGGGCGCTGACGTACTCCAGGGCTATGTGCCTGATGTCTTCGGCCTTGGGCCAGGGATAGGCCTCGAAGTCGGCCCAGCTCTGGATGGGGCCGCTAGCCTCGTCCTGCCAGTGGCGCTGGCCGTCGGGCCAGTTCTGGACCCCGGCAGTATCGGTGGCGGCCTTCAAGCTCCGTGGAAAGCTGAGACCCGTCACCATGAACACGTAATCATAGCCCACCTCGTAGCAGAAGCGGACATACATATCGAGCGACTTCATCAGACCCGGGAGGTCATCCGCAGGAAGCTCAAGGGTAGGCTCCTCGATGTAGCGGTGCAGGTCGACAGGGAACTTCTCCTCCAGAACGGCCTCGACCATGCCGGGATCGGCGAACAGCTCAAAGAAGGGCACCGGGCCTGGTGGCCCCCGGCGCAGGATCGTCCGGCGCAGGTTCTCGAAATTGGGCTGGCGGCGCACGCCAGATTGCGGTCCAGAAGACTGGAAGCTCATCGATACCCCTCCTGGCAGCCGGCGGACCTCGCCGGCCCTTGAAGTCATTATAGCGATGCGTTGTTGTCAGGCAACAGCCTGGCCGTTGCCCCGCAGAACGGCGGGGGGGGCTGATGGTGCCCAGCAGCAGGATAGCCGCCAGGAAGCTACCCCACCGTACTCGATCCCAGTTGCGCGACGTGCTCGGACCACTCGAGCCCCAATTGCTTGTGCTAGTCCTCAGCCGCCAGGATTAGGTCAGCAGCCATCCGAGCGGTCTTGGCCACCACCCTTGAGCATCGCTCGTAGCCGCCAGCCTCCTGGAACTGCTGGTACTCGGTAGCCAGATCGTAGAATCTGCCCAGTTGCGTCGTCATCACGTCCCGGCACAGGCAACTCCCGAATTCTTCTCGGAACCTGGTGTATAACGCTTGCGCCGGCACAAGTGAACTGGCCAGCTCCGCGAAGTCCTCGATATTGCGACGGCCGAAGACCAAGCCCAGGGCCATCATCCCCGCTATCAGCGCCCCGCAGGAGTCGCCCATTAGGGCAACGCCGCCAGCCAGAGCGCTTGCCGACCTGAATGTGGCCTCGTTCCCCACTTTCAAGTGGTCTTGGATTGCCCGCAATACGCACTGAGAGCAACCATGGTACGCCATCTCATACCTATAAGCCGATTCCTCCACTTGGTTAAGGAGCTCCGCTTTTGAGAGCTGCCTTCTCATCCTTGAACCCTCCTAGAGAGCTAGCGTTCTACGGGGAGCATAGTGGTGCGTCTTCTCCGGATGTACTCGTAATGATACCAGCAGCTTGCACTGGTAACGTACTCCTTTCGCCAGCCGCTTCTGCTTGCTAGACTAGGCTCAGAGCCACGCCGGGAGGTATGTGCCATGCAACCCATCGTGACCATCGCCGACACAACTGACGGCTTGCCCGCCGCGTTCGACGCCATCTTTGCGCCATACGGCGGCATCGCCAAGGTCATCCCTGTCGGTAGCAAAGTCCACCTCAAACCCAACGGCGTCCACTTTTCGGCGGGCATGCACACGGATCCTGCCGTCGTTGACGCCCTGCTGACCTACCTGGGCGACCACGGCTACCGCCGCCTGGCCCTGATGGAGAATTCCACCCACGGTGTTTCCACCCGCCTTGTTTTCGCGGTGAACGGCTATGCCGATGTCGCCCGCCGGCACGGCGCCGAGCTAATCTATCTGGACGAGGGAGGCACAGTGCCCTACACCCTGGAGGGCGAAGAGGTGCCGATCCGCATCTCCCGGCGGCTTTACGAGTCCTTCATTGACCCCTCGCGGCACCCGGGCAACTTCTACCTCAGCTTGCCGAAGCTGAAGACCCACTCGATGACGACGATGACCCTGGGCGTGAAAAACCAGCAGGCGTTCCCCATTGACGAAGACCGCATGCACTTCCACAACCATGAGACGTTGCACCCTCGTCTGGCCCGTCTCTACCGGATGGTGCAACCCGATTTCTGCATCATCGAGGGGGTGACGGCGATCTTCAACGGCCACGTACCGCCCACGGCTCTGCTAAGGGAGAGCAGCGTGCAGCTCAACGTGCTCATCGGCGGCCAAGACACGGTGGCAGTGGACAGCGTGGGCTGCAAGGTGATGGGCTATGCCATCGAAGAGGTGGAACACCTCCGCCTGGCGGCGGAGTGGGGTATGGGTGAGGGACGGCTCGACCGCATCGAAATTATCGGCAACCTCAACCGTTTCCGCAAGCGCTATCCATACGCCCTACTACGCCGCTTCCACCCCGACGTGCGCATCGTCGAGGGCCGCGAGCGGGCGTGCGTCGAGGGCTGCAAGGGAAACACCGAATGCACCCTAGAGATACTAAGCAACGACTATCCCAGCCAGGGCGGCTTCAGTATCGTCTTCGGCAGGGGCTTCGACGAGGCCGATCTCGAGGATCTGCCTGGTGACATCCTGGTGGTGGGGGCGTGCGCCATCAACGATCGGGGAGCGGACTTGCGGCGGCGCTATCCCGACCGCCGAATCATCGAGGTGGACGCCCACAACGACATACGCGGCATAACTGCCGGCTTGGCTACCCTGATGAAGGTCAGGCCGCTGGACATGGTGCCCCTGAGTCCCCTCCGCTCGCTGTGGATTACGCTGCAGGCCAAGCTCCACGGCCTCAATTCACGCATGCCGCCCCTCCTGGGGGGACCGGCGCCGACAGGCCTGCGCGAGGCCGAACGACGCTGGTATCGCGAGGGAGGAGGGCAAAGCCCCCCTCAGTAGGTCTCTTGGCGCTCGAAGATCCTGCGCGGGTTCTCTACGGTCATCTGGCGAATCTCGTCCTCAGTCACGCCGCTCTCCAGCAGTGCGGGGATAACCGAGTCAGGGATGAAGTTGTAATGCCAGTCCGGGGCGGTCATTTCGAGCAGAGAGCGCTCGAACCAGTCTATGTAGGAATTGGCGTCGTGGGAGAGAACCATCCTGTCCGCATGGCCCATCTTGCAGAGCTGGGCGATGGTGGCGACGCGATCTGCCGTCGGCAGGAACATGTCCAGCCCAAAGCGGTCCATGCCGATGTAGCTGCCGCGGCCTATGAGCCTCAATAGGTAGTCGATGTCCTTGGAGTCGCCGCTGTGGCCGATGATCACCCGCGATAGGTCCACCCCTTCCGACTCGAAGATGTCCTGCTGCACCGTACCGGTCTGCCCGGCGGCAAAGGTATGGGTAGTGATGGGGACGCCGGTCGCACGATGGACGCGGGCGCAGGCCCTCAGGACCTTCTCGACCTCTCCCGTGGCTCCCTCCTCGTCCGTGGCGCACTTGATCACCCCCGCTTTGATTTGGGTGCCGGCTATGCCCTCGTTGATGTCCTTGAGGAACAGCTCTGCCATAACGTCGGCGCTGCGACTACGAAAGTAGCGAGGCACATCGAAGTAGAGCCCCGTTGCCACTATGATCTGCATGCCCGAGCGGCGACCGACCTCGGATACGAAATTGATATCCCGCCCCAGGTCGACAGTGGCGTCGACGATGGTCTTCACCCCGCGGGCCGCCACATCGCGCAACCGAGCCACGGCCCTCTCTATCTCTTCCGCCCGGTTCCACACCGAAGGGAAGTTCTCGGCTACTCCCGGCGATTTCACAACGATGTGCTCATGCATGAGCGTGAAACCAAGGTCGCCGGTGTCAACAGGCCCTGTGACCGTGTTTACGGTAGCCATGGCTGCCTCCTTTTCCCGACGTCTCGATGCTTATTGAACCGCCGAGTGTCACCCGGCGACATTCCCTTTTCCAAACTTGGCAGGGCTCATTCGCCCAGGAGCTGGACAATGACCGTCCGCTGGCGCTTCCGATTGTCGAAATCGACAAACAAGAGCTGCTGCCACGTTCCCAGCGCCAGCCTTCCACCCACCACTGGCACGACCGCCGACGCGCCCATGAGGGCGGCACGAATGTGGGAGAAGCCGTTGCCATCGCCCCAGCGCCGGTCATGCTCGTAGGGGATGTTCTGGGGCGCCAGTTGCTCCATCAGTCGCTGGAAGTCGTGCACCAGCCCATCCTCGAACTCGATCGTGAGCACGGCGCCGGTCGACCCTGGGACGAAGGCAACGGCAATTCCTTGTGTCATGCCGGACTGCCGCACCTTTTCCTGGGTCATCGCCGTGATGTCGACCAGATGGCAAAAGCCTTCCGTCCCGAACGAGATGGTCTCTGTGCTCACAAGCATCGTCATCGCCTCCTGCGCCTCACTTCTTTGGTCACCAGCATACCGACCTGCCGCGGCACGATCCAACACACGAAGCGCCTGCTAGCCGGGACCCGATGAGTGCCAGGGTTCGCTCCCTGATCTCGTTTCGGGCGTGTGGGGCAGCACGTCCACCACACAGCATCGAGCATGCCAGAGATTTCTGGCAACGATTTTCTATTGACAACAACCCGACCAGCGATAATATGTTGCCAAGGATCAGGAAAGGAGGGGTTGTACAGGTAACTTAGCATTTAGCTGCTCGTCGCACGGATTGAGGCAGAGGCGGAAAGGGTTGGGTCCATCCTAGGGTGGTGTAGAGGCAGAATCACTGGCTATCGTTCTTGTGTTATCGATGTAATCCCCGAAGTGCCTCCTAGAGACGCCCCGAGTTGTCCTTCCCCTTTTGCCTGAACAGTTGGAGTGTTGATATCCGCCGCTCGGCGGCAGGAGAAAGTATTTGTTTGTGCCTGTCTGCCCACCCACAAGGAAGCGACCACTGGAAGGGCGAACGGCCAACCCGTACACGCCCGCTGAGGCGTTTATCTACTGTCAGCGGCTCGCTCTGAACCACTACGAGAACTTCACCGTCGCCTCCTGGCTTCTTCCCAGAGCACTCCGCCGGCATGTCTATGCTGTCTACGCCTTCTGCCGCCACGTGGACGACCTGGGCGATGAAGCGCCGGGCGACCGGCTGAGGCTGCTGGACGACTGGCAGGCGGATCTGGAGCGTTGCTACCACTCGACGCCCCGCCATCCCATCCTCGTGGCCCTCCGGGAGACCATTCGCCGTTTTGCCATCCCGCCAACGCCCTTCCTGAAGCTCATCGAGGCCAATCGCATGGACCAGCGGACAAGCCGCTACCGCACCTTCGAGGAACTCCTCCGCTATTGCGATCATTCCGCCAACCCCGTCGGCCACCTGTTCCTCTACCTGTTCGGTTATGGGGACGCTGAGCGCCAGGGTCTCGCCGATGCCACCTGCACCGCCCTGCAGCTCACCAACTTCTGGCAGGACATCGCTGTCGACCTGGGCAAAGGCCGCGTGTACATACCACAGGAAGATATGGCCCGCTTTGGCTACTCTCAGGAGGAGCTAGAGCGAGGCATCGTAAACGATAGCTTCCGTGCTCTTATGGCCTTCGAGATCGGCCGAACAAGGGAGCTGTTCGCCAAAGGGCTGCAGCTCCTGGACATGGTGGATGGCCGTCTGAAGGTGGACATCAAGCTGTTCAGCCTGGGTGGCCTAGCTGTCCTGGAAGCCCTCGAGAGGAACGGCTACGACGTCTTTCATCGACGGGCGCGGCTTTCACGCTGGCAAAAGGCTGCCCTCTTTGTCCACGGCCTTCTGCCCGGCCGGCCAGAAGTGAAAACCTGGAGGATGTGATCTGTGGAAGGCTCAGTGCAGAGGGCCTACCGACATTGCCAAGAGCTAACCAAGCGGGAAGCAAAGAACTTCTACTACGGCTTTATTCTCTTGCCGCCTGCAAAGAGACAGGCCATCTACGCCGGCTACACGTTCGCCCGGCGCTGCGACGACATTGCGGACGACAACCTGGAGCCGGAGGAGAAGGTTCGACAACTGGCTGAATATCGTCGCCGGTTGGAGCAATGCCTGCACGGCCACCCCTCCGGCCCTGTCTTTCTGGCCCTACAGGATACCATCCGCCGATACCGTATCCCGCCTGAGTACTTTTGGCAGCTCATCGACGGTGTGGAGATGGACCTGACCGTGCGCCGTTATCCCACCTTCGCTGACCTGCGCCGCTACTGCTACGGCGTCGCCTCCACTGTGGGCCTCATCAGCATCGAGGTCTTCGGCTACCGGGACGGCCAGCAAGCCCGCCAGCACGCCGAAGATCTGGGCATCGCCTTGCAGCTTACAAACATCTTGCGGGATATCCGCGAGGACGCTCAAAGGAACCGCATCTACATTCCCCAGGATGAAATGGAGCGCTTCAGCTATTCGGAAGCCGACATCTTCAACGGCATCGCCAATGAACCGTTCCAGTACCTCATGCGGTTCCAGGTAGAGCGAGCGCGCGAGTACTTCGAGCGGGGGCAAAAGCTGCTGCCTCTCCTCCCCCGCCGCTCCCGCGCTTGCACAGCCGTCCTCCAGGGCATCTACAGCAGGATCCTGGCACGTATGGAGGCTCAGCCATCCGCTGTGTTGCGAGAGAGAGTGAGTCTAAGTGGCAGCCAGAAGCTAGCCCTGGCTAGCCGGGAGCTTGTTCGGAGCCTAGTGACGTGACCGAGGGGAAGCCGCAGGCAATCATCATCGGCGGCGGCCTTGCCGGCCTGGCGGCGGCCTGTGAGCTAGCGGATCACGGGTACAAAGTCGTCCTCGCTGAGCGGCGGTCCTCCCTGGGCGGGCGCGCCTACTCCTTCTCCGACCCTCAGGGGCAGGGGGAAGTAGATAATGGCCAGCACGTGTTCCTGAAGTGCTGCACCTATTACATCCGCTTCCTCCAGAAGCTAGGTGTTTGCGATAAGACCCTCCTCCAGAAGCGATTGCAGGTGACGGTCATCGATCCCCACAGGGGGGCCAGTACCCTGAGGAGTTCTCCCTTGCCCGCTCCCTTCCACCTCCTACCCTCCTTTCTGCGCTTCCGCCACCTCTCTCCTCTGGACAAGGCGCGGGCGGCCTACGCCATGCTCTCTATCCTCTTCACCGACCGAACGAAGCACAATAAGCTTGATTCCATCAGCTTCTATCGCTGGCTGAAGGACCACGGCCAGACGGAGGCGGCCATCGACCGCTTCTGGAACCTGATCGTTCTCGCTACCCTCAACGATGACATCCGAGAGGTCAGCGCCGAGCTGGCGATGATGGTCTTTCAGGAGGGTTTCTTGAAGCGGGCGGACGGGGCCAACATTGGCTACGCCGCGGTGGGGCTCAGTAGCCTCATCGGCACAGAGGCCCACCGCTACATTGAGGAGCGAGATGGCCGTGTCATCCTGGGCCAGAAGACGGAAGAGCTCTTGCTGGAGGGAAAGCGCATAGGGGGCGCCAGGCTCGCCGACGGCAGCGTTCTGCGGGGGGAGTGCTACGTCTGCGCCGTACCGCACCAGATGCTCCTGTCCGTCATCCCGCCCAGTCTTCGCAGCGACCCCTTTTTCCAACGGGCGAGCGAGCTCACTACAACCCCTATCGTCAACATTCACCTCTGGTACGACCGGCCGCTCATGGATCTCGACTTCGCCGCCTTCGTTAACAGCGAGGCGCAATGGGTGTTCAACAAGAGCAAGATGTGGCATCTGGACGGCAAAGGCCAGTACCTGGACGTTTCCCTCAGCGGGGCGCGGCACTACATCGACCTACCGAAGGAAGAGCTCATCGAGCGTTTCACCCGCGAGCTTCGCAGGCTCTTCCCCAAGGCTCGCCAGGCACGGGTAGAGCGCTGCCTAGTGGTGAAGCAGCCACAGGCCACCTTCGCTGCCGTGCCAGGCTCCGCCAAATACCGCCTGCCCTGTCGTACGCCCATCGAGAACCTCTTCCTGGCTGGCGATTGGACGGCTACCGGATGGCCAGCCACCATGGAGAGCGCTGTCCGGAGTGGCCTTGCCTGCGCGAGGGAGATACTTCACCTCGCGCCTCGATCTGAGCAGAAAGGAGGTGGTCAACAGGCTTTCGATACGTCTACCGAGACCTGATCGAGAAGCAATCTTCATCTGTCATCCATTAGGAGCAAGGCATGAAGATCAAGAAGGCCAGAGCCCTAGGATTTTGCTTCGGAGTGCGCCGAGCCATCGAGGTCGTGGAACGAGGGGCGGAAGAGTACGGACCCATCGATAGCCTGGGCTCAATAGTGCACAACCCGGAGGTGGTCAAACGCCTGGCCGCTAGGGGCGTTAACGTAGTGAACGGGCTGGAGCATGTCCGGAACGCCACCGTCGCTATCACCGCCCATGGAGCCAGGCCCGAAGTGATGCAGGAGGCGACGGCGCGAGGGCTGCGCGTGGTCGATGCCACCTGCCCCATCGTGCGCAAGTTGCAGAAGATGGCCCAGCGCCTGCAGGCCGACGGCTTCCAGGTGTTGATCTACGGTGACGAGGATCACCCGGAGGTGCGGGCCGTCCTGGCCTCGACCAATGGCGATGGCTTCGCCTTGCAGGACCCGGAGGCGCCTCTGGGGATTCACCGACGCAAGGTGGCTCTCCTCTCCCAAACCACCAAGAGCGAGGAATCCTTCACTGTTTTCGTGGCCAAGTTCATGACCAAACATATCGGTCGCATAAACGAGCTGCGGGTCATCAACACCACCTGCCCCGAAACCGAAGAGCGCTACCAGGCCGCGCGCGACCTGGCCAAGGAGTGCGACCTCCTTATCGTTATAGGGGGCAGGAACAGCGCTAACACCCGCAAGCTGACCGATACCTGTATCGCTACGGGCGTGGAGACCCATCAGGTGGAGATGGCTGCCGAGATCGACCCTGCCTGGCTGGTGGGCAAAGACTCGGTCGGGGTGACCGCCGGCGCTTCCACCCCCGACGAGTCCATCGACCAGGTTGTACAGCACCTTCAGGAGTTGGGCAATCAGCGCCAAGGAGCCGTGAGCGAACGGCGCGAGGGCTTGCCGGGTGTGAAGTTTTCCTTTCGCAGCCTCATGATTCGCACGGACAAGGGACCCCAGTTCATCGACATCACTAATGAGGTCGCTAGCCTCGCCCAAGAGTCAGCCATCCGCAACGGGTTCGCCATCGTCTTCACTCGCCACACGACGGCAGCCATTCGCATCAACGAGAACGAGCCCCTACTCTTGCGTGACATGGAGGAGTTCCTGAGGAAGGTCGCTCCTGCCCACATTTACTACAACCACAATGACTTCAGCCGCCGTACCGCCAACATGAGCGACGGCGAGGAGCCCAACGGCCATTCCCACTGCCAGCAGCTCCTCCTGGGGGCGAGCGAAGCCATCCCTATCGTCGATGGCCAGCTCCTCCTGGGGCAGTGGCAACGCCTCTTCCTGGTGGAGCTCGACCGGGGCCGAGAGCGGGAGGTCGTCGTTCAACTGATGGGAGAGTAGGGTGGAACTGCCCAACCTTTTCGCCCGTTATCGCATCGAACTGGAGGAGTATCTCCGATCGGCCCTCCCGGAGGGCAGCCCGGCGCTCCTCTATAGCATGATGCGCTACCACCTTGGCTGGGAAGACGAGCAGGGCCGTCCCGTGGCCGAGGGCGCGGGGAAAGCTCTCCGTCCCACCCTTTGTCTCTGGGCCTGCCAGGCAATGGGCGGTAACTGGCGAACCGCTCTACCTGCGGCCGCTGCCCTGGAACTCGTGCACAACTTCTCCCTCGTACATGATGATATCCAGGACCGCGACAGCGAGCGGCGCCATCGACCGACCGTCTGGAGCCTGTGGGGCCAGCCTCAGGCCATCAATGCGGGCGATAGTCTGCTGATCCTGGGCCGTCTTGCCATGTTGCGATTGGAGGAGCGAGGCGTGGCCCAGGCCAAGGTCATCGAGGCCTGTCGCGTGCTGGACGAGGCCTGCCTGACCATGATCGAAGGACAATGCTTGGATATCGGTTTCGAAGATGAGCGCGAGGTGAGTGTGGAGGCCTACCTGGACATGATCGCCAGGAAGACGGGCGCCCTCCTGGGAGCCTCCCTTCACCTGGGCGCCCTCGTGGCCGTCGATGACGAGCCGCAGGTGAAGCGGCTCGCCCGCTGCGGCCACCTCCTCGGCCTCGCCTTCCAGATTCGCGATGACATCCTGGGCGTCTGGGGCGCTGCCGATGTCACCGGCAAGCCAGTGGCGGCCGATATTCGCCGCCGCAAGAAGTCACTGCCGGTGGTCTACGCCATGGCCGCGGCCCAGGCTGAGGAGCGTGAGCGGTTGCTCCGGATCTACAGCCAGGGGGAGCCAGGTGACGAGGAGGTAGGTGTTGTGCTCCAACTGTTGGACAGCCACAGAGCCTACGACTACTGCCAGCAGATGGCTCAAGAGCGCGTTGAGCAAGCCCTGGCGGAGCTGGCTCTGGTAGACATACAGCCGACAGCCCGGCGCGAGTTCGAGGCGGTGGCCAAGTTCCTGCTGGAGCGCGAATTCTAGGAGCGCGGCGAACCTGCCGACATCGAGGGGAGTTGCATGGCCGGACAACCTGTAGAGCTAACCCTGAAGCTGACCCGCTACCTTGTCGAGAACAAGATTCGAGGGCGGCGGCGCTTTCCCCTCACCATGATCCTCGAACCCCTGGAGAAGTGCAATCTGGCGTGTGAGGGCTGCGGCCGCATTCGAGAGTATGAGCCGGTCATCGACCGGATGATGACAGTGGAAGAGTGCCTGACCGCAGTGGAGGAATGCGGCGCACCGGTGGTCTCCATCGCTGGAGGCGAGCCCCTAATGCACCCCGATATCGACCGGATCGTAGAAGGCATCGTCCGCCAGAAGCGCTTCGTCTACCTGTGCACCAATGCCCTTCTCATGAAGCGAGCGTTGACAAGCTTAAATCCCTCTCCTTACCTCGCCTTTGTCGTCCATCTCGATGGCCTGCGCGAAACCCATGACCACTCGGTGGGCCGCCAGAGCGTCTACGACGTGGCGGTCACCGCTATTCGGCTAGCCCGCCGCGCAGGCTTTCGAGTCTGTACCAACACCACCCTCTATAGCGGCGTCCAACCGCGGGAGTTTCAGGCACTGTTCAGCATGCTCACCAGGATGGGCATCGAGGGGATCATGGTCTCGCCGGGGTTCCAATTTGAGGAGATCGCTACGAAGGACATTTTCCTGGCCCGCCAGCAGGCCATCGAGTTCTTTCAGTCCATCTTTGAGGGATGCCAAAACGGTACCCGCTTCTACAACAATCCCCTCTATCTAGATTTCCTCCAGGGCAAACGCCATTACCAGTGCACGCCGTGGACGGTTCCCACCCGGACGCCCTTGGGCTGGCGCCAGCCCTGCTATCTCATCGCCGACCAACACGTGGGCACCTTCGCTGAGCTTATGGAGAGCACACCCTGGCACCTCTACGGCTTTGGCCGAGACCCCCGCTGTGCCAGTTGCATGATGCACTGCGGCTACGAGGGCTCGGCCATTCTGGAGGCCCTGGCGAAGCCGGCAGCGGCTTGGGAAATGGCGAGGCGAGTGCTCTTCCCCCCCAAGGTAGGAGCGAGACGATGATCGCCATCGTTGCCGCCCTGGACGCAGAGCTATCGGCCCTGGAAAGAAGGGCCAGGGTCAGACCTTGCCCTTCGCCTCCCTATCTAGCCATCGGCGAAGGGACGCTCGCCGGAAGGCGGGTCCTGCTGGTGCGGACGGGGATGGGCCGTGCCCGCGCGCAGGAGGCCACCGCCGTTCTGATACAGCGCCACAACCCAGAGGCTATCCTCTCGATAGGTTTCGCCGGCTCTCTAGTGGGCGGGCTTCGGGCGGCCCAACTAGTCATCGCCCGCCAGGTATATGCCCTGGAGGAACCCATCGATGAGGGGCCGCTGGCGGTGTCCAACGGGCTAGCCTGCGACCCTGCACTGGTGGAACTGGCCGTCGCGGCGGCTCGACAAAGGGGACTGGCCTTCTGTGAGGGGGCCTCGCTCACTGTCCCCCAGGTAGTCAGCCAGCCTGAACTCAAGGAGCGGATTGGACATAGTCTGCCGATCGAGATGGTGGAGATGGAGAGCTATTGGGTGGGCCGCGTTGCCGCCGATCAGGGCGTTCCCTTCTTGATCGCGCGAGCCGTCCTGGATGAAGTCGGCGACCGCCTGCCCGACCTGCCCAATATAGTCGACGAGACTGGAACCGTCGCCAGGAGTCGAGCCTTACGCCAGCTCCTCTCGCGACCACAGGAGGCACCAGGCCTCATCCGCCTGACCGCCAGCGCGCGCCGGGCGAGCCAGAGGCTAGCCGTCTTCGCTGAAGCCTTCGTGGATATCTTCGCCGCTTCGCATTCCCCTGAGAAGCAACAATGAAAGAGACTCTACCGGAGACCGCCCCTGACAAGAACATTGCCGATATCTCTGAAGCCGTAGGGCTGGCTATCCAGCGCGCCCAGGACCATTTGCTGAGCATCCAATACCCCGAGGGCTATTGGTGGGGCGAGCTGGAGACCAATGTCTGCATGGCCGCTGAATACCTGCTGCTGACTCACTTCCTGGGTGCGGCCGACCGTCGGCGCTGGGACAAGATCGTCAACTACCTGCGCCGCCAGCAGCTCCCCGACGGCACCTGGAACATCTACCACGGCGGCCCCAGCGATCTCAACGCCACCGTGGAGGCCTACTTCGCCCTCAAGCTGGCCGGCGTCTCCCCCGACGAGCCGGCCATGGACAAGGCCCGCCAGTTCGTCCTCTCGCGCGGTGGCGTGCCTAGGGTTCGCATCTTCACCAAGATCTGGCTGGCCCTCTTCGGCCAGTGGGACTGGCGAGGCGTGCCCGTCCTGCCACCAGAGCTTATGCTCCTGCCCTCCTGGTTCCCCATCAACATCTACGAGTTCGCCTCCTGGGCACGGGCCACCATTGTTCCCATGCTCATCATCCTCACCCGACGCCCCGTTTGCCCTGTCCCCGGCGAGGCCCATATCGATGAGCTATATCCTGCCTCTCGCGACCAAGTGGACTATTCCCTCCCCAAGAGCGACAAGCTCCTGAGCTGGAAGACCTTCTTCCTCACTACGGACAAGTTCCTTCGTTTCTACGAACGCTGGGGCTGGAAGCCTTTTCGCCGACGGGCCACCCTCGCTGCCGAGAAGTGGATCGTCGAACATCAGGAGGCCGACGGCAGCTGGGGCGGCATTCAGCCGCCGTGGGTCTACTCCCTCATCGCCCTCAAGCTCCTGGGCTACTCTCTGGACCACCCAGTGATGGCCAAAGGCCTTCAGGGCCTCGAGGGTTTCGCTATTGAGGATGAGGAGACCTTCAACCCTCAGGCCTGCCTATCCCCCCTATGGGACGCCTGCCTGGCCATGAACGCCCTGCTCGACTCGGGCCTGCCGCCGGATCATCCAGCCCTGGTCAAAGCTGCCCGCTGGCTGCTGAAGGAACAGATCCTCAGCGGCGGCGACTGGCAGGTGAAGAACCGCAAGGGCCCGCCCGGCGGCTGGGCCTTCGAGTTCGCCAACGACCTCTACCCTGACACCGACGACGCGGCCGAGGTGATGATGGCCATCCTGCGCACCCGAATCCCCGAAGAGGCCCAGCAGAGCCAAGCCCTGGAGCGAGGCCTTCAGTGGCTTCTGAGCATGCAGAGCAAGAACGGCGGCTGGGGCTCCTTCGACGTCAACAACACCAGGCGTTTCATCACTCAGATCCCCTTCTGCGACTTCGGGGAGGTCATCGATCCTCCCAGCGAGGATGTCACCGCCCACATTGTGGAGCTCCTGGGACGGCTCGGCTACGATAAGACCTTCCCGTCTGTCCGTCGCGCCCTTGCTTACCTCCGGCGCGAGCAGCAGTCCGACGGCTGCTGGTTCGGCCGTTGGGGGGTGAACTACGTCTACGGCACGGGAGCAGTCCTTCCAGCCCTGCAAGCCGTCGGCGAGGACATGGGGCAGGACTTCGTCCGCAGGGCTGTACGCTGGCTGATAGAGCACCAGAACGATGACGGCGGCTGGGGCGAGACCTGCGCTTCCTACGCCGACCCGGGCCTGCGAGGCAAGGGCCCCAGCACCGCCTCCCAGACGGCCTGGGCCCTCCTCGGTCTACTTGCTGGCGGTCAGGGAACCAGCGAGGCCGCAGTGCGAGGCGTGGACTACCTCCTGGAGACCCAAGCAGAGGACGGCTCCTGGGATGAACCCCACTTCACAGGCACCGGCTTCCCGCGCGATTTCTTCATCAACTACCACATGTACCGCAACTACTTTCCCCTCATGGCCCTGGGGCGCTATCGGCGACTTTCGACTGGGAGCCTTTAACCGGGGAAACAGGCGCCGCCTGCGATGGCAAAAAAAATCAGTGAGCAGATTCTTGATTCTCGGTGCCTGGATATCTTGACAAAATATCGATATGGGTGTATAAAGTTATCGTTCCACAACATAATGTAATGCCGCAGGCTCCCTGCCGGCCGGGGGCTAGTTATGAGAACGGCTATTTATGTCGCTCTCGGGGAGGAGTGTTATGGCCAGTAGGCTGCTTGTAGCTTGCTTTTTATCCGCTGCGTTGGCTTTCCTGCTGTTAGTTTCCTCAGGAGCCAACGTCAAGGCGACCACCTATGAGGTTGTCTACCCCTTCGTGCTCGAATGCGGAGGCGCCGACGGGGTGGTGGGCGGACCTTACGCTGACGACAGCTGCCAATGCGCTACCGGCGGGGCGTACGACCTCGACGAGTGTGCTGACATACACACCGTCTTTAACGTACCGCAGGACTCGACGCCGGGCAGTGAGCCCCGCTACTCCAACTTCTACCGGATCACCAGTTTCCATGCGCCGCCGGAGTGGGGGGTGGGCCTGGCGGACGATACTCCCATCGGTGCCTACGCGGGGATGCTTTTCTCCATGACCACCCTGAGCCTCGCCGGCAGCCCCTGCCCGCAGGGCTTCAACGTCACTGCGCCCTTCTCCCTGTACCATTGCAGCGTCGACAAGAACGACACGATACCCTGGGTTGGTGACGGTACCAACCTGACCCTGGATGTCAACCCAGTCAATGGCATACCCGATGGCTGCGACCACTACCCCACCTACGTCGATACCTACGTCGGGGGGAAACAGCCGCGGCTGCGCCTCTACGGCTTCAACCACATCGTGTCCGGTAACCCCAACACCCACATAAACTTCGTGATCTTCAACCCGGAGCAGCTAACCCAGTCAGGCACTTTGCCCGACTCAGACATGGGCGATAGCCTGGGCTACTCCAACGTGGTCGTCAGGGACAACCCGACACAGCCAGAGACTGTCCAGAAGATCACTGACTTCTGCAGCCCCCTGGAGAGCAACACCACCCTCTTTGGGATGAGCGGCGGCGAGGGTGAAGTGATCGCGCAGGTTGGTGCGGGGCCTGAGCTGGGCATCGCTTGCATCAACTGGGCCGGCACGAACCTCATCGGGGTCAACAACGACCCCGGTGACGACAGCGTGAACGACGACGGCTGCTGGGTGGTCACCGACTGGTGCGGCGACAACATCGATAACGACGGCGACACCACGGCCGACGAGATGTGCCGCTACATCCAGCAACGCAACCCCAACAACAACATCGGCGAAGGCGCATCAACCACCGGCATCTACGGCACGGGCAGCCACCTTGTCGGCACCTACAGCGAGAGTTACCGCGACGCCGACGGCGACGGCTTCTCCAACGACGTGGACGCCTGCCCCTACACAGCCTCCAGCAACGTTGACAACACCTACGGCTGCGACGGCTGCCCGGCGGGCACCTGCACCGCTGGTGACCAGGACGGCGACACCTACCTGAACCGCCAGGACCGCTGCCCGTTCGTCACTTCCACCGGAACCGACCTCGACATGGACTACATCGGCACGGAGTGCGACACGGACAGCGGCACGGCAACACCGCCCGCTGGCGACAGCGCGCCCGACGGCGCCTACCTCAACACCGTGGTCAGGGACGCCACCTGTATCGACGACACCGACACTGACGGCGACGGCTGGTGCGACCTGACCGAGGAGCTGCTGGCATCCGACCCGAATGACGACACCTTGACGCCGGAGGACATCCGCCTCGACTACCCCATCGGGACCAACCCGGCGGATCCGGGCGCGCCGGGGGCAGCGCCCGCCACCTGCAGCGACCGGGCCTACTACGACACCGCCGGCGCTGGCGGCGCCGAGATTGACAACGACGCCGACACGGTCGCGAACGCCGCGGACATCGACTGCCAGGCGGGTGCGGTCACCGGCGACACCGATAATGATGGCGTCATCGACGACCCCGTCTCCAGCCAGGCGGCTGATGTGGCCGTGGACCACGCTGGAGCGGAGCTCATCCGCAAGGGCGACACCATGGCCTCCAGGACGTACACCTACAACAACAGTACCGGTGTGGTCGTCGCCGGTTCGCAGAACGATCCCGATCCCCCCACCAACCCCCTGGGGCGAGACGCCAAGATGTTCAGGTGCCGTGACATGGACGGCGACCAAGAGCCGGAGGTTATCCTGCTAGACCCCGGCCTGCCGGCCCGGACCATAGTCAAAGCGGACATTGACGGCGACGGGGATGACGACATCTGGTGGGTCGGCACGAGCGGTCTGGACCCGGGCGATGTGGACAACTGCCCCAACGACCCCAACCCGGAGCAGTTGGACATCGACGGCGACGGCATCGGCGACGCCTGCGACACGGAGGATGACGGCGACGGCATTCTCGACGTCAGCGAGTGGGCCTGCACGACCAAGGTCCAGGACCCCAAGAGCGCCTGCTCGCCCTTCGACACGAACGGCGACAACGCCGTAAACGTCATGGACATCCTGCTGTTCAAGCCGGAGCTCGGTGGCAGCAACCCCGTGTTCGACCACAACTGCGACGGCCCTGTAAACGTCATGGACATCCTGCTGTACAAGCCGGTTCTGGCTGGCCCCAAGCCCTGTCCGTACCAGTACGGTTACCAACCGTAAGGATAGTCGATGACAGAGAAGGGACAATAGGAGGCGGACATATAGAAAGACAAGGCTAGGCTAGAGCGAGAGAGGAATGGAGCACAAGCCGCCCATCACGCCGTGAGACGAAGGCGAGGGCGGCTTGTGTCGTCCCTAACGAAACAAGGCCTAATTGCTAACCCCTTAAATTCAAAAATCGGGGTGGATTTCAAGGGTATGCGGCCGCCAGCGGGCTGGCCTTCCCTCATCCCAACCGGCTAAGTGAGCTATCCCCTCGCCCTAGGCAGGCACCTCGACAGTTACCGTTGTACCCTTGCCCGGCTCTGACTCCAGTGTCAGCTTGCCGCCGACAAGACGGGCCCGCTCTTCCATCCCAGCCAGCCCAAGCTTGCCGACATTGGCCAGGTCTGCCATGCTTCGAGGCACCTCAAAGCCCTTGCCGTTGTCTCTGACGGCGAGGGTGGTCTCGTTGTCGCCAAATTCCACCGTAACCCAAGCCCGCGAAGCCCCGGAATGCCTCCAAACGTTCCTCAGTGCTTCCTGAGCGATGCGGAACAGGACTAGCTCCAGCTCCGGCGAGAAGCGGTGCTCAGGGCCAAGTACTGCCATGCCGATAGTCATGTCGAAGTGTTTTTGCAGGTCGGAGACGAGCCAATCCAGGGCAGGCAACAGGCCCAGGTCATCCAATACGGACGGCCGCAGATCCTGGCTGAAGCGACGCACACCCTCCAGTGTCTTATCGACCTGTGCCCGTACCCCCTCCACAAGCTTGATGTCTCGTTCTGGCAGCTCCCCCGGCACGGAAATCAAGCTGTCCAGCTGACGGGACAGCACCACCAGTTGCTGAGCTGTCTCGTCATGAAGCTCGCGGGCAATGCGCTTGCGCTCTTCCTCCTGGGCCTCGGTGACCTGGCGGACGTAGAAGCGCAGGTTATCCTCCATGCGCTTTTCCTCAGTGATATCTCGGGCGATAAGCTGGTAGGCTTTGGGCTGGCCATCGCTAGTAATCAGGCTTGCGCTCAGCCTGAGATGGGTCTCCGACCCGTCCTTTCTTATCATCCGTTGTTCATAAGGCCCGTCCAAAGCCTCGCCTCGGAGCAGCTTGCGTCCAACCTCCCTGCTCCGCTGAAGAGCCTCTCCGGAGAGGAGCTCCTTGACATTCATGCCAATCAGTTCTTCTAGGGAATAGCCGGTGAGTTTGACACAGGCCTCGTTGGCCATGATGATCTCGCCATCCAAATTCTGAACCCAGATGGCCTCCTCGGCGCTTTCAAATAGGTCGCGATAGTTCTTCTCCGAGATTCGCAGCCGTTCGGCCATTGTCCGCTCTTCGTGGTAGAGGCGCGCATTCTCGACGGCGATGCCGATGACGTTGCCGGCGGCACAGAGAAGATCTATCTCCTCAGGAGCGAAGCGTCTGGGGCGACGTGTGGCCGCGCAAAGGGTGCCCACCACCTTACCCTTGGACTTGAGCGGGACCACAACCTGAGCCACAATCCTCTCCTCACTCACTGCTGCCCTTGTTAGTCTGGGATCATGGGAGGCATCTTCTGTCACCAGTGGCTCCCCGGTCTCGGCCACCCACCCATTGAAGCCCTCGCCCATCTTCATTCTCTTCACGCTGGCAGCGGATTCCTCAGTTATCCCTCGATAGGTTTCGAGGACAAGCCCGTCGGCCGCCTCATCGACCAGGAATATCAAGATGGTCTCCAGATTCGCCACCTCCATTACCTTGTCGGCGGCCTGGTTCAGGATGTCTCGCAGCTCCAGAGACTGGCTGACGATGGTGCAGATGCCATGGACGGCAGCGAGTTGCCTCTCATTCATCTGGAGGACTCGGAACTGCGACTGAAGCTGCTGTTGGGCCACTTGCAGTCTTGAAAGCATCTCCTCACGCCGCCCCTTCTCCCTCTTGTAGTCCTCAAACCACAGGTTGACCAGGCCGCCAATGAACATGACAGTGCCCACTTCGACCAGGGCATCGGAGCGATGGGAGGAAACGAAAATGGCCCGCGGCAACATGATCGCCAAAGCCAACGCCAGGGCAGCCAGACCTCCTCTTATCCCGATCATGAAGCCGGCATATGTGACAGGGAGGAGGAAAAAGACCCGTTCCATTGTGTGCCGCTCTAGACCGAGAAGCGAGCTGGGAGCTTCCCCGCCTATCAACTGCTCCGGATAGTGAAGGATTATGCCGACCAAGAACATGGCCAGCAAGAGCCAAAGGTGCGGACTGCGGGCAATCTCTCGCGTCCGACCCGGTAGCTGTATAGCCATCTACAACCCTCGCGCAGCCAGAGGGTAAAAGCGGAGATTCCTTAGGGCGTGTCTTCCAGGCTGACCCAGCCTCTTTTTAGCCCATAGAGTACAGCCTCGGTGCGCGACCCAACGGCCAATTTATTGAAGATGTTTCCGAGGTGGGACTGAACCGTGCGCACGCTGAGGCAGAGCCCTTCGGCGATCTCCTTGTTGGTCATCCCCCTGCAGGCCATCCGCAGCACTTCCAGCTCACGTTCGGTGAGAGGCTCGGCTGCCCGATGCTCGCCGAACTCGCCCTG
>Ga0307439_1000234_pt1 | contig 40458 bp, 28 predicted proteins | sample SalMarWE160490MG_FD_202142 | JGI IMG/M metagenome (GOLD analysis project Ga0307439, IMG submission 202142) | Salt marsh sediment microbial communities from the Plum Island Ecosystem LTER, Massachusetts, United States - WE1604-90 | ecosystem: Environmental > Aquatic > Marine > Intertidal zone >... | reverse complement strand
GACAAATTTTATTTCTGTAATTTTACCCATGTTGTATTTAGTTTGTGGAAAAACCAAATTACAACTTCTGGGGGAAACCTTTTGGGAGTACCCCTTCTTTTATTATTTTAGTCGGACACTAGTGATAATTTATATTAAAGATTGTATCTGTATGTTCCTCATAAAATCTTACTGTGTCACCGGCATTAAAGAACTTTCCCTTATTGAGTGATATTACAAAAGACCTGGTTTCTTCCTTTTTATAAGTATTATAGTTTGGATAGGATTTTAATAATTTACCATCCTGGTCAAATAAAACAATTCTTTCCGGTAGATCGCCAGACATATTATTAACATATCCAATATATATTGAATCATTAAGAGGCCAGAAACGGCTTATTGGAAGTTCATCTCCTTCCTGATTAAATAAAATTGGTTTACTTACAGACTTAACTATTTCACCGGTAAAATCATGTGCATAATAAATTGGAAAATTGTTCTGATCTCTTTTATTAAAATTATAACTTACAAAAAACAGGTCCTTGTCCTCATCATAGATATTTGTTGTGTGAGAATACTCATCAGGTCCTCTTCCATAAGCTGAAATTTCATAAAGAAATTTGCCGGTATGCCGGCTGAAAACATATAATTTTCTGAAACCAATGAAAAGAATCATGCTGTCCTTTACATTTACCAGGTGTGGGTCATTCAACATGCATTCTTCTCCGGTTTCCAAACGGATATATTCGATGTCAGAAGCGATATTACTAACAGGCACTTCACCTCTGTTCTGATAGGATTTATACAGATCAATCTTTTCAATTGGACTGATTAATTGTTCTTTATTCATGCAGGATTGGAAGAGGATGATAAGTCCAATCATTAGTATAACCAGATTATTTCTCCTAAGAAAATCCATAATACAATTGCGAATTAAAGGGGGCAAAGCCCCCTAAATATACTATAGTCCGACACAATCAAAACCCTGGGCAGTTTCAATTGTTGCTTCTCCAGAGGCACAATAGGTACCAATTGCTGCTTGAAGATCACCAGCGGTTTCATATACACCATACCACTCTCCGGTACTTCCAAAACATGTAACATGAATACATTCATCAACCGGCATGTCACCTCCTCTAAGAGTAACCAGACTTTTATCAGAAATAACTTTTTCTGGACTAATTTTAAGATTAGTAAGTAATTCCATAATTCCTTGCATTAAGTTAATAATATAATTTCAAATGCCCTATATATCATTTCAAGGACAAAAAGCTAATGGAATATTGGATTGTTGGATTGGTGGAACCGAGGAGGCTGAGGTTGCCAAAGGCTAACGAAGGTGACGAGCCCGACGAACCGTGGGGCACGGGTCTGAAGACCCGCGCCAGCAGGTTGAGTCAATATTGGGATTGATTCCTAAGCCATTAATCCAATTATCCATTACTCCATTTTTCCAATCAGATTTTATTTATCTTTGTCACATCACCTCCTTTCTTTTTGGGAGAAGGATGGGGGCCACCATCATCAGACTTATCCAAAGTCCGGAAATACATCTTTTTTAACGGCAGGATTTTTCTTCATTCTTCTACACAAAACTGAAAATATCTGCATCTTTCTGCATTAATCTGCATCGGATTCCCAGGAGAGTATATTTGCTTACATTCCTGCATGTAAGCAGGCATGCTCGAAAAATAGCTTGATTATTAAAAATAAGAATCCACTCCGTGGATTAATAATAATAGCCCGAAAAGTAGTCCCTGACCTCCTGCAGGGAACGTCAGGGTTACACCCCGGGGATAAAAGCACATACCCCACATCCTCCACCGCGCGGTGGCCGGTGTGTGGGCAATATCCTCACCCACAGGTGTTACTGTAGCTATTACTATTTAACGCCTCCGGCGTTATAATTTTCAGGCAATTCTATCAATCTCAACCGGACTGCACCAGCAGTCAGCTAAACACCAGCCCTGAAGTCTATTGACTCCGCAGCATCACTAATACCCAGCATTGAAACACCCCAGTTAGTGATATATGACCTTGACCTTAAATACTCAAGACTATATGATTTACCGTAATGCCTTGCGATCATACGCCGGCATGAAGGACCGCAGTCCATGGTATTCAATTGTCTGCAAAATAGAAATTTCAAAAGAGATTTACTTAAGTTCGAGTAATAATAATACCGGGTTATCTTCAATGGTAAGATTATCAGCGACATCCTGAAATTTTTGTTTTAACTCAGGCCTTTTCGCACCATTATCCTTAAATTCAATACTATTTACATATTTAATAAAGTTAAAAGCGTCAAGTGGATAAAGAAGATGTTTTTTGCCATTTATCTCCACAATATCTCTGGGGTAAATTGAACCTGAACCAATCCAGTCATTTGGGATACCCATAACGGTATTATCAGCATCTTTGAATTCAACCTTATTTATAAGGTATGATCTGTTGTTATTGTAATCATATAGTACAGTTTCAACTTCAAAGAGTTTTCCTGATTGGTATTTCCACATATCAATAAGCCAGTAATCTCCAATACCATAAATTGAATTAATAACTCTATGAGGTTCTTGTAGTAATTGGACCCGATTTGTGTCTACATTATCAACTACAAGGTCAAAACCATCACTGAAATTCCGGCTTATAATCCGATAAGGTTTGAGCCCGTTTTTATCTATCTCATAAATCGTGTCATTTCTGTTGTAGAAACGGTATAAATATCCATTATTAGAGAATAATTGTATGTCATTTGATCTAGTATATGGCTCATACTTATCTAATACCGGGTATGAATTTAACACATCCCCTAGAGTATCTATCATTATCCATGAAAACCCAGAATCAGAAAAATTGAAATAAAATAAGTGTATACACTTATCAAAAAACTTTGCTTTAATTAACCCATTTCTCTTTACTGGGTATTTTATATCACGTAAATAATTATATTTATTATTATATACAACAATTTTATCAATACCTGTACTTATGTATATGTTAGATTTGTAGTCTAACATATATTCATATAAGTATTGATATTCTTTATCTGCTCTACCCTTTTTGTCCAATACATCAACTAACTTGCCAGCTAGATTATAACGATATATTTTTCCTGTTGGAGGATATGAGTAATAGATATAATTGCCCATACATTCCACATAGTATGAATATGGTACAGGAATTTCATCAGAAAGTGGTATTATTAATAAATCAGACGCAATGCTATCTAAAGAAAATGTGATTCTCTCATAGTCAGTTGGAATTGATTGAATATCATTCACATCTTTTTTCACACAACTTGCGCTTATTACAAGAATAATAAATAGTTGAAATACTAACCCCAACCAATTTTTTGACCTTTTCATATAGCTAAATTAATAAATAAGTTAACTGCGCTAAACAAAGTTTACCCTCCTTACTCTGAGATGTCTTAGGCAATTCACCGCTGTTTTCGTAAGATCGCATAGCTGGGTTCGCAACATAGGCTATTACAGGAATACTTGTGTGCAGCATAGTTTAAACCCGATATCTCGGGATTAATTTTATATAATCCCGAGACATTGAAGAAAGCATGATAAAGTCAATTTGCCTAAATCCAAGTTGATAAATTTCATAACATCGTTTACATAACGCTTGATTGCGTTCTTTGAAATATTGTTTTTTGTCGCCATAACCTTTATGATTATGGAAGACGAAATTATTCTCAGGAAACAGGCTGTGGAACTATGTTTAAGCGGCGTTCCAATATCTGATGTTGCGCAAAAGCTTGGTCGATCTCGACAATGGGTACATAAATGGCTTACGCGTTATCGCACCAAAGATGGTGATACTTGGTATCATTCCGAGTCGACTTCACCAAAGCAAGTGTATAATAGGACTCCTCAAAATGAAGAGGAACTGGTTATTAATGTCAGAAAGGCTCTGACAGGCCATCGCTACTCTCAAATAGGTGCACTGACCATCATGTATGAGATAGAACGGTTGGGTTTGAAATCGCCTTCAATATCGACGATAAATAGGATATTGAAACGGAACAATCTGATCAACACCAGTAGTGTAAAACAGAGAAAGGGTATAGAATACCCAAACCATTTCACTCTGGTTCAACAGATGGATCTGGTGGGGCCCAGATATCTTACAGGAGGTTCCCGATTCTATTTTCAGAACATTATAGATATTGAAAACCATCATGTTGGGGTCTTTCCGATAAAAGACAAGAGTTCCACTACAGTAGCCAAAAGTCTCGTTCGCTTTTGGACCGACTATGGGATGCCTGATTATCTCCAGATGGATAATGAATTATCATTTAGAGGGAGTAATCGCCATCCCAGGAGTCTTGGCATTGTGCTTAGATTAGCTTTATCTCAAGGAATAACACCGATCTTCATTCCACCATCTGAACCTTGGAGAAACGGAGTAATTGAAAAGTTTAATTCGAACTTATACAAGTATTTCTTTTCCGTTCAAAAGTTTACTTCTTTTGAAGAACTCGAAGAGAAAGCACCTGAGTTATCAGATTTTCATAATCAGAATCAACGGTACTCTACCCAAGGGAGTAAGTACCCTAATCAGATAGAATCTATCTCTGAGGAACAAAAACTTGGACCTATTAATCTGGAGGATCCGATCCCCCTAATTGAAGGATCAGTAATCTTCATTCGCTTCATAAGAAGTGATAGAAAACTGACAATATTAAGAACTGGGTTTACAGTGAAAAAAGAGCTAGTATACACCTATATAATCGCTGAGATTGTTGTAAACCAACACGTACTTCTTATAAAGCAGGATGGGATAATCCATCATGTATTCCCATTTGTAATGCCTGTTGATTGAAAAACAATATGTCAATGAACTGCTGATATTTTTCTTTCTTTAGAAAGCGCGCCCCCTAGGGGGCCATGTAAACGAACTGCTGATACATTATTAAGTTTTAAATATGTAAACGATGTGTTGATATATTACACCAAGTTATTAAGGCATCAACTTTTTAAATATGGTGTTAGAAAATCTATTCCAATACCATACTGCAATTTGCACAACTACCTGGTAAAGCTGAACATCCAGGCTCTACCGGCACATCACTACAATCTCCTCCAGTACCGTTTTTCCCACATATTACTCCTTCAGGACAAAAAATGAAACAACAATCACTTCCTCCACCTGTATATTTCCACAGATTCTCATTAACAATTACTTTTTCTGGATTAATATTAAGATTATCAAGTAAATTCATAATTAAAGTTTTTAAGTTAATAACTAATTTTTGAATGCCTTATTTATCATTTCAAAGGCTTCTTCCAATATTTTATAGAAGTTTTTATAACTGAAAAACCAGGATGAATTTTCGAATTTTTAAACCGGGTATTTATATTTGAAATTCCCTTTGTCACAACCTCTCCGAGTCTCTCAGTCTCTTAGTCAAATTTTCTCTATCTTTGTCACATCACCTCCTTTCTTTTTTGGGAGAAGGTCCGGCAGGAAGCTGGTTGTTAGACAGACTTAATGCTTCCTGCCTTTTGCTTCTCAGATAATAATTCTTGATATCATTATTGCATTTTGCTGTCAGACATATACAAAGTTCGGAATTACTTTCCTATTAGGGACAGAATTTTTCTTCATTCTTCTACACAAAACTGAAAATATCTGCATTTTTCTGCATTAATCTGCATTGGAATACCAGGAAGGTAGTTTTGTTTAATTGTTTAGATGTTTAGGTGTTGAAATGTTAAAGTTATAAACAAAAGACACTACTCTTATCTTATTCAATCTTCAATATCGACTTCAACGGTTCGATAAACCCGGAAAGAATTGATCTTTCTTCAGTAATTACTTCCGCTGTGCCGCTTATTTCCTGGATAAAATCCAGTTCCCTTCCATATGTTGTTTTCATTCCTTCCGGTAAACTTATATTTGCTACATATCCCTCCTTGTCAGGAACAAGTGATATGCTTTTTATAATCCCGCTCAGCTTTCCATATTCCATATATGGATAACCGGGCAGGCTTATACTTACATTTAATCCTTCTTTTACCTTACCTATTTCTGAAACAGGTATATATGCTTTGCCTACTATTGAACTGACCTCCGAGGGTACTACAGTAGCAATTATATCTCCTGCACTTACTGATTGATTCTCGCTCCAGTAACGTGTATAAGTTATTATACCGTCTGCATGACTCTTAAGAACATACTGTTCTTGCCATTGATCAATTGCCGATTTAAGTACCTTGAGTTTTTCATCAAGATTAATCCTATACTGCATTTTTTCCTGATCAAGCTGCATCTTCATCTGTATAATACTTTCCTCAAGCCTGAGCCTGCCCAGTTCATTATTTATCAATGAAGCTTCAAAACCTTTAAATGCTGATTTCTTCTGAATAATATCTCGCTTTGATCGTTCATATTCAGGAATTGTAATATATCCTCCGGAATACAATAATGAGTCTCTTTCAAAACCTTTGATGACTAAATCCAGTTCGTTTTTCTGAAATTCGTGCTGTTCAAGGAGTTTTTTCTGGTACTCATCCTGTTTTATAAGCTGTTGCTTGAGCAATCTGATCTGATTCTCCAGAAAACCCTGCTCGATATAGTACCTGAACCTGTTGAATTCCTTTTGAAATGAAATATAGCTGCCCTGAACTTCTCCCAGTGAAGGATTTTTTGGAAGAACATCAGCATATATGAGGCTGTCCCAATCGAAATTTCCAATACTTTCAATAATACCTGTCAGGGCATAAATGTCCTCTGTTTTTGCCCTGTTTTCGATGACCGCTATTATCTCACCCTTTTTTACCTCAGAAGATTCATCCGGCAGAAGTATCTCAATATTACCTCCTTTTACGGCTTTTATTATTGCAGGTGGGTTATTTGATGTTATTATTACTGGAATAGTTATTTTGCCCGGCGACTTAAACAAAATACCACCAACAAAAAGTATAATCAGAAATAAGAAAAACAATGACATACCCCAGCGGATTAAACGCCCGGGTATGCTTTTCATTATATCATTTGTTTCAGCACTGTATATATTTTCCCGTTCTTCTACCGGCATCACCAGGTATTAAATCAGTTTTTTCAATTTCCAAGTTCCAACTGGTCTTTGATCAGGTTATAATAAGCTCCTCTTAATTTAACCAATTCTGCATGTGTCCCTTCTTCGGTTATCCTTCCACTTTCAAGCACAATAATTTTATCAGCTTCCTTAACGGTACTTAGCCTGTGTGCAATTATTACAACCGTCCGCCCCCTGAAAAACCGTTGCAGGTTATTCATAATAATCCTTTCATTATTTGCATCCAGTGCATTGGTGGCTTCATCAAAAAACAAATAATCAGGGTCTTTGTAAACGGCCCTTGCAATCAGTATTCGTTGCTTCTGTCCTGTGCTCAGTCCATGACCCTGATCACCGATAATGGTATTATAACCCATTGGAAGTGACTCAATAAATTCGTCAATATTGGCAGTCCGGGCAGCTTCCGAAACCTTTTCCTGGTCAGGGATGTCATCTATAACGCCAATATTTCTCAGAATTGTATCCGAAAAAATATAACCTTCCTGCATTACCACCCCACAACGTTTTCTCCAGTTCGACTCGCTGTACCTGGCAAGTGATATCCCTCCAAGGTCAATCTGTCCTTCAATGGGAGAATAAAACCTTAGTGTCAGTTTCATCAGAGTGGTTTTACCGCTCCCACTTGTACCAACTATGGCCGTAACTTTTCTGGCGGGTACTACTGAGCTTATCATATTAAGCACCTTCTCAGAATGCGGGCCTTCATACTGGAACATGATATTGTTCAGGCATATTTCTTTTCCCGGTGGTATTTCTTTAATCTTATTCTCCTCAGGTGTTTCTTCATCCTCCTTATCGTGTATCTCTCCCAGGCGCTCCATGCTTATCCTGGCATCCTGTACTTCCTGTGTAAAACCTATGAACTGTTGAATAGGTGCATTTAATTGCCCTATTATATACTGTACCGCCATCATCATCCCGAGGGTCATATCTCCCATAATAACAGCTTTAGCTGATAAAAATGAGATAAACAGATCCTTTACCTGGTTAATCAGCGTTGCCCCGAGTTGCTGGTTCTGGTTCAGGGCCAGCCCTTTTATACTAACACGGTAAAGTCTTGCCTGTATTCCTTCCCACTCCCATCTTTTTTGCTTCTCACAGGCATTCAGTTTGATTTCCTGCATACCGTTTACCATCTGTACTATGCTGCTTTTATTGGCTGACATTTGCTGGAATCTTTTATAATCAATTTCCTTCCGTTTTTTAAGAAACAGAATGACCCATGAGATATACATTATGCTGCCCAGAATAAAAACACCGAGTAATATGGGATGGTAACCGGCAAGAACAATAGCATAAATTATAAGGGTAATTACAGAAAAGACAATATTGATGAGTGAACGTGTCAGGAAAGTCTGTATCCTGTTATGGTCCTGGATACGCTGCATCAGATCGCCAATGACTTTACTATCAAAGAAAGCTATAGGCAGCTTCATAAGCTTGATAAGAAAGTCAGTTATCAGGGCTATGCTAACCCTTGTTGTTACATGAAGCATTATCCAGTTCCTTATAAGCCCGTTTGCCGTTTGTCCGAAAGTGAGCACTACCTGGGCTATCAAAACCATCAGTACGAAAGACAGGTTTGAATTACCGATGCCTATGTCAACCACCGACTGTGTCAGGTAAGGGAATATAAGGCTGATAATACTGCCTGTCAGCATTCCCAGTGCCAGTTGAACCAGATATTTCTTATAAGGCCTGACATAATCGATAAGGTAAGTGAATTTAAGTTTCTTTCCTGCCTCATCTTCCGATCTGTAAAAGTCAGGTGTAGGCTCGAGCAATAAAACTGCACCTTCATTTTCCTCCTTCTTTATTGACAACCAGCATTTGAGGAATTCATCCTTTTTATATTTCAGCAAACCGGAAGCAGGGTCGGCCACCTTAACAATTTCTTCGCCTTTTGCTTTTCCTTTACCGAATATCGATTTCTTTTTTACTATATCATATACTACTACAAAATGTCTCTGTTTCCAATGGACAATGCAGGGCAGCGGCACTTCATCACGCAGTTCCTCCCAGGTAAGTCTGTATCCCCTTGTCCTTAACCCAATTGATTCCGCAGCATCACTTATACCGAGCATTGATACTCCCCGGTTGGTGATATATGATCTTGATCTCAGGTATTCCAGACTATAGGCCTTCCCGTAATACTTTGCGATCATCCTGAGGCAGGACGGGCCGCAGTCCATGGCATCCAGTTGTTTATAATATGGGAACTTTTTAGGTTTTTTATATTTCACAAGTTCAAATTCATTCTTTATGCTGGGCAACGACTATAACAGGATTATCATCATCTTTAATGTTTCTAAAAGCCCTGAGGTGATCCGGCAGCCTGGCTGCTTTTTCAAATACCCTGTAGTTAAAAAAAATACTTATGTATTAATAATTAACAGGCTGGCAGCAGGAAGCATCCCGAGGTAAGATGTACCTTAATTCATAATGTCAAATTGCGTATAAAATGGAAAAATCAAAGGAGGTTATTTAAGTTTTAACAAAATTAATACGGGATTATCTTCTAATTGCAATGTGTCTGTTAATTCCTGAAGTCTTTTTCTTATTTCCGGTCTCCGGGGTATACCATTTATAAAATCATTTGTTTTTGATTCCTGTAATAACCTGCTTGCATCTTTCACTGAAAGTAGGTATAAGTAATCATTAATCTTAAGTACATTATTTGGAAAAATGGTTCCTGCCCCAATCCAATCATTATAGAGTCCAATTTGGGTTAGCTTATCTTTATGAGCTGTGGCACTATTAACTAAATATGACAAATTATTATTAAAATCATACAATACTGTCTCTTCCTGCCTGGGATTGCGTTCTGAATGCATAATTTTGATATAATTAATCAGCCAGTAATCACCTAGGCCAAAAATCGAACGTACAACTCTGTACGGATTTTCACTTTCGCGTGTGTTATATTCTGCAGGATTATCAATCAGATCATAACCATCTTTAAAATTCCGGTTAATTAGGCGATAGGGCTTATAGCCTGATTTGTTTATCTCATAAATGGTATCATTGTGATTGAAATATCGGTATAGGTTTGTATTATTAGAAAATATTTGTATTTCGGACATTCTTATAGGCAACTTATATGTATCAACCGATTTTTTATTACTGATAATATTGCCAAGAGTATCTGTTAAAACCCAGTTATAACCATGCCCGTCAATATTAAAATAAAAAAAATGAATTTGACTATTGAGCATTCTTGTATAAACCGGACCAGCTCTTTTAATTGGATACTTTATACTTCGTAAATATCTTAACTTATTGTCATATACAATTATCTTATCTATACCTGAATTTATATAAATATTTCCATTAAGAGAATCAACCGAAAAATCAACAATAAGTTGATATTCCTCTGCACCTCTTCCCTGATTGTCAAGAGCATCAATATATTTTCCATCATTATCAAATCTGAGAATTCTTTTTGCCTCATCACAATAATAAAAGCAGTTATTATACCACTTAATACTAGTGCTCCTGTATACAGGTAACTCGTTTGAAAGAGGAATATAAACAAGATCATCTGCAATATCATCAAGGGAAATATCCCTATCAATAAATACGCCAGGCATTAGTTCTAAACCAATACCGCTTTTATGACTACATCCTATGAAAATTATTAAGCTTATAACAGTAATTATCTGCAGTCTGATTTTCATAATTTATTATATTAAGGAATGATTGGTACAAGGTACCAATCATTCCACCTCATTTAACAATTATCACAGCTGGTTGCCGACCAAAAGCAATTCAGAGGATCAGGATTAGGTGCTCCCCCACAGTAACCTGTACCGGAATATCCACAATCATATTGTTCACCAAAACAGATTAATTCACAGCACCCGTAATCATGGTCACCGCCTTTGAAGCTTATTAGCTGATCTTTCGAAAGAATCTTGTCTGAACGAAAACTTTGATTATTCATAACTATAGTAGTTTAATTGTTATATTGTATCAAATACCTTATTTATCATTTCAAAGGCTTTCTCATGTAGAGAAATATTGACTTATTATTCTATCTTTGTCACAACACCTCCTTTCTTTTTGGGAGAAGGATGGGAGCGCACCTATGCTATGCTTTCGCATTGCTTCGGTGTGCGGTGCAGGAAGTCACATATTTCAATAATTGCAGGCTTCCTGCTTTTTTTTCTCCAGTAATTCAATAATATCATCTATATAATATTCAAGATCAGTTATTTCATATTGACCGGGATATTTAAAACTATTGATCAGCAGGGTTGGTGTTCCTGATATCTCATTCTTTCTATAAAGTTCTCTGTTTTTGTTCAAAATTCCTTCAGATACCTGTAATTCACTACTTCTTAATACTGGCAATTGCATCCGGGTCCTGTTCTCAAGATTCCTGTACCACTCCGACAAAACGTTCATTACTTTATCAGTATTTCTCTCGATATAAAAATCATAACATAACTTTATAATTGTAAAGTCCCTGATATTCTGATTACCTGTTAGTATAATATTGAATTTAAGATTATCGCAATTATTAAAAAGATATTCCAGGCTCCTGAATGCTTTTGCACATGGTTTACAATAGAGACTTAGAAAAGCATGTAAAACAACATTAGTATCCTCATTTCCAACCACAAGGCATTCAGGTATTGTTGATTTTTCTTTATATCCCTCATTAAACAGGTATCTGAAAATTATTGGATTTCTTTTAAAAGTGTTATACCTATACGTTTTGCTCAACAACCGGCTTCTCAGACTTAAAATTTCACGGATCATAAGATAAATAACAGCTGTTAAGGAAAAAACCGCTAAAAACGTAATAATATGACCTGCATCCAATGTCAGTCCATTGAGTACTGGTAACAAAATAAGGAATTCAGCAACAAGGGTAATTTGAACAGTCAGGCACAGAGGGCAAAACTTATTAAGTCTGAATGCCTGTAAATAGAAAGAATAGAATGGATAAGGCAATACAAGAATGCTTAAGATTGTTAATATGCTAATACCATAATCATCACACGCAGTAATCAAAAAGGCTAATCCTCCGGTGAAATATATGAAACCAATATCTGCCCAGTTAATCCATCCAAAAACATTAGAACTACCGGATTCAAGTACAGTATTGCAATCTGTTTTCTCAGTTAAATGACAGATCCTGTCTGTAAATGGATTCTTTACTTTTAATTCCTGTTGAACAAGAAAGAAAGATGTAAGCAAGCCAAGAGTTTTAGTAAATAATAATGACCAGGATCTCCAGCTATTGGCACTGCCTTTAATTATTTGGTTTTCAGCCATTAAACCGACGAGTACTACTAAGCTAAAAACTACAGATAAAGGAATCAGAAGTTTATTCAATACTTCATGTTGCCTTTTGGCCCTGTACTCTTTCTCACCACTTCCTTCAGCAGGTAGATATACTATTACAGCCCCTGACAAGTCTTTAAGAAACACCTCAATAGCTTCAGTTGTTTCCTTCCCCTTTCCTGTGGTATATTTTACAGTATTATCTTCATTATTTAATGCAAAAACCAACTGTCCCCCGGCAATATTCCTGTGAGCTATATAAGGAATCTCCAGGTTCCTTATCTCATCATCCGTAAGTTCTAAAGGATAATGATCTATACTCCATTTTGTGAAGGCATCACAAACACTTTTAAGGCTTGGGTAATAAGGATGTCTGTGAAGATAATCCCTAATTGTTGTTATACTGACCCGGATCCTGTAATACTTCACGGCCTCATAAATAACTGCTACAACATTATCTTCGTTTCTTTTCCGGGCTCCCATTCGTATTCTTATTGCAATTGACTATTATAAATTTCGTCAAATACAAGATATGAGTCAACTGAAAAAATCTTCATTCTTCTTCATAATACTGCATAATTGTTCATAAAACTGCATGAATCTACATTAAGAATAGAACTTATGGAAAAAGGAATAAAAAAGTATATCTATTTTCTTTTCAATGGTGGTTTGCCAAGTACCTCATATATTCTTTGCTGTTCTTTAGGCGAAATGTGTCCTTTTCTGACAATAATATCATTTTCTCTGAAGATTCTATTAAGTGTACGGACACATATTCCATACTCATCAGCTATATTCTGCTTTGTTTTGAATGAAGAATCCATAATTGACAGTAGTACAGATATTACACCAAATTTAGAAAAAAAAATATAACCACAAAATTATTACTGCGGGGTTGAACCGACAATTTATTGAAGCGGGAATTAATATTCAATTAGTCCGGTAGTTGAGCAATCAGGCAAAGCAGGTATTCACTGTTTCATCTACAGATTGCTGAAATATTGGGCTCATAATAAAGTTGGAAGATTTGTCCACCAAAACTCAAAGAGTTAAGGGAGATAGGCAGCAGATATCATACTAGGGTCTGACAGGCCATAGTCTATTGAATCCAATCGCCCGTAAAAGGGATATTTCAAAAAAAGTTATTTCAATTTTAACAGAATTAATACCGGATTATCATCAATAGTTAAAGTATTGGCAATTTCCTGAAATTTTTGTTTTAAATCCGGCCGTTCAGGAGCAGAATTAATAAATTCTTCACCACGGGCAAACTCAATTACCTTGTAAGCATCTATAAAACAAGCTATATATTCATCCCCATTAATGCTAACCTTAAAATTCCAATATAAGAAACCAGCCCCTACCCATGTAAACGGTATTCCTAAATTGAACGGTGTACCAAATTCTGGTTGTTCAGAAGATAATAAATAAGTTTTCACCTGCTCTGTATCAAACAAAATCGTTTCAACTAAAGGTACTCTATCGTTATGATCAATCATAGCAAGCCAGTATTTTCCAAGGCCTATAATATTACTTATTCTTCTCCGATATGCCTGTTTTTGGACTCTGCTTGCCAGTTCTTCTTTTGACAACAGAGGTGCACCTGAATTAAAATTCCTGTTAACAAGAAATGCAGGATGATAATTTGAAACTTCGTTTATAGCAAAAATTGTATCCGCAATATCTCTGTACACATAGAATGTATCACTATTCTCAAATAATATTAGTGAACTCATCCAGGATGATATAGGAGGCTTAACAGACTCATCGAATGGTTTTACAGTTATAACATTTCCTGACAAATCAAATGATACCCAGTCGATTTCAGGCATGTATCCCAAGGGTCTTGTAAACATATAAAATGAATTATGATACATTATTAGCTTCCCGAATGTTATATCATATGGGTAGTTTATAGCGCGATGGAAATTATACTCATAATCAAATACCAATATCTTTTTACCCGCTGCACCAACATTAATATAGATACTATCATCATGTATTATTAGATCGACTATACCAGAATATTCACCCGGACCTGAACCTTTCATGTCAACTACATCAATCAGTGTACCGTCACGGTAATACCTAAAGATCTTTCCAGTCCATGTGGGGATAATAAAAGTGGAGTCACTATAGATAATATCTAAGGGTTTAGTAATAGGTTCTATATTATCCAGTTGTATTATTTCAAGTTCTGAGAAAATATCTGATAATGAGAAAGAAACAGTCTGAAAATCTGTGGGAAATTTATGTAAACTTATCTTTGAAGAATCTACACAGGCAATTATCCCACACATTAATACAAAGACAGCACTATATTGTGTAATCCTAACCACTGATTAAAGTTTTCTTATACAATCAACCGAATTCATAACAAACATAAAAATACATAACTATTTTGTATACATAGATTTATGCTGGCAGATTATATATATAATCTGCCAGCTCAAAGACTAATAAATAAAAAATAATTATACTTCATCACATTCTGTGCATAAAACAAGTGTATAAGTATAATCCTCATCATCCGGCGGGCAATCCCCTGTTCCCGTTGGGTCACAAAATGAAGCATTTTGTTGACCTCTAATATAGGTTTCGCAACACCATACCCATCCATTGCCACCTTTTATATGTGAGAGCCTCTCGCGATTTATTACTTTATCATTTAAATTGTTAAGTTCTTCAAGTAAATTCATAATTAAAGCTTTAAGTTAATACTTAATTTTTGACTGCCTTGTTTATCATTTCAAAGTCCTGCAGAAATTTCTGCATTTTACTTTTTAAAATTATCTTTGTCACATCACCTCCTTTCATTTTTGGGAGAAGGATGGTGGCCACCATCATAAGACTTATTCAAATTTCGGAAATATAATCATAACGAGTCCGGAAATTTTCGACATTCTTCTACATAAAACTACAATCTTCTGCATTTTTCCGCATTAATCTGCATTGAATAATAAGGGGGAATAAATCCGGCCATAAAATAGGAGTCTGACAGTAAATTCAGATGTTAACAATCTGGCACTTAAGAGCAACCACCCTTCGATGCGCGGTTCGCGATTCTCACCGCTTACTCTTGCCTTCGCCCTGTGGGCTATGATGTGCGAAGCAGGGCCTTGGTATATTCTCTTAGCTAAGGGGCTTAAGAGTTGGCTCCAGCCCTGAGCTCGCCTACCCTGAGTCAGCAATAATGTTAATTTGTATATTAGTATATTAGTATATTGGTGTATTTGTGTGTGGTTAATTAGCTGATTTGTTGATTATTATATACTGGCTCAATGCTATTTAGGCATGGACAAATTTAAATCTAACTGTTCGCCTGTCTTACAAATTTATCGATATTTGTCCATGGAATAATCCTGTTTTTACCTACCTGACTTTCATTATCTCCACCATAAATAAGAAATGCTTCTGTTGTTTTATCACCGGAAATCTTGGCCCAATAATCCAGGTTGGAAAGGAGCTTCTTTGTATAAGTCCTTGCTGATTTTACCTCAACAGGGATCAAGGTCTGAGCTTTCTCAATCAGGCAGTCTACCTCATTTCCCCTATGGTCTCTCCAGAAATAACAGTTATTACGTAAGCCCCTGTGATACCGGTTCTTTATTAATTCTGAAATAACAAAGTTCTCAAATAAGCCTCCGGTAAGATAGTGTGTCTCCAGCTGCGATGCTGACTCAATGTCAAGCAATGAGCAAGCCAGTCCGGTATCAAAGAAATAGAGCTTTGGCATCTTAACCAGGCGCTTATTGAAATTCTTGTGATGTGGCTGCAGTAAAAAAATTACAAAACTGGCTTCCAGAACAGATATCCATGATTTAACAGTGTTTACACTTACCCCGGTATCATTAGCCAGAGAATTCATATTTAGTAATTGCCCGGTGCGCCCTGCACATAACTTCATAAACCTGACAAACAGATTCAGATCCCTGATGTTTTGTAGTAATCTAAGATCTCTTTCAATGTATGTTTGGATGTAGCTCGGGAAAAAATCTAACGGGCTTATTCCCTTATCATATATCCTTGGATAAAATCCCTTATAGATAAGTTCTTCATATGAACCAAATTTGATTCTTCCCTCTAATAGCTCAGAATAACTAAAAGGCAACAGGCGCAGTACAGCAACCCTGCCTGCAAGGGATTGAGCTATATCCTTATTTAACAGGAAACTTTGCGAGCCGGATATAATGAACTGACCACTTATACCTGTTTTATCAGTAAGTGTCTGTATATACGAAAATAACTCCGGCACACGTTGTATCTCATCAATGACCATTCTATCTGATATGCCCAGGAAAGATCGTGGATCTTCACTTGCAATTATTCTAGTATCAGGATCTTCAAGGGATGTATAGGTGTAATCCGGGAACGATTTCTTTAACAAGGTGGTTTTCCCTGACTGTCTGGGACCGGTAACAGAAACCACCGGGAACTTTCCTGCCATTTCAAGCAGCTTGCTTTCTAATTCTCTCTTAATCATTAACCAAATATACTACAATAAGTACAATTTTGCAATTAAAATGCAATTCTGTACCCTTGCTGGCCCTTCTTCACCTCCTTTCATGCTTCGGGCTAGGGAAGTCCTCAGTCGGCAATAATGCTAATTTGTATTAGTATATTGGTGTATTTGTGGGTTTATGGTTAATTAGCTGATTTGTTGATTATTATATACTGGCTCAATGCTATTTAGGCATGGACAATTCTTCAATTTTCATTTTTCAATCAACCTCTCCTCTCCCTCTCCTCGCAGCACTCGCGTGCCTCCGGCTCACTCGCGCTCTATCCCAAGATCACGTTACAGATCCTCGCGCTGTTTTAGCAATACTTTCTTCAGGTCCTTCTTGAGCATCATTTCACTAGTCTATATTATAATTATATACTTTTGTATACTACATATATGAGACCACTCCGAAAAAGGAAATTAACGAGGATACTCTGACCCCGAGAATTCGGGGTCACATAATTGTAGGTCATTTGCAAACCCCTCAACCCGACCCCGGAGCGGGTCGAATATTCAGTTTTGGACTTTTCGGAGTGGACTCATATATACATTATTTCACATTACTAATGCACATATTAGACAATTTACTTTTCTGTGCTTGTATGAAAATTAGACTTAAGATTTGAAGGTTTGACTCAGCTAGCGCTTTGTCGAGCCTGAGTAATAGGGCGGGCATCAGCCAAGGTGGGAGGCGAGCTAAGTTACCACTTCACTTAATTCAACCTGTTTAACCAGTCTGTTCCTATTTTAATTCCAGCAATATCAATACAGGGTTGTCGTCAATAGTCAAGGTATCGGCAATGTCTATCATCTGTTGCTTTAATCTTGGTCTCTCAGGCACTCCCTTCCTAAACGCATCGCTTTCAACAAAAGAAATAAGCTCATAAGAATCAATATAAGAGAACAGATAGCACTTATCATTTATATTAATTACTTTTTTAAAATATATCCCACCCGAACCTATCCAGTCATTCGGAATATTGGGAAGTCCTTTTTCTGAATGAAGAAGATATGACTTATTGGTAGACAAATCTAAAAGTGTAGTTTCATATGACAAATTTCCATTTTCTCTTTTTCGATATGCTATTATCCAGTATGACCCGATATCAACCATCGAATGTATTGACCTAATATTGTCAGGGAGTGACATTGCTTTTAAATCTTCAAGCGAATTGATTTCTCTCGTAAGTTCTGCTTTCGTTTCCATTCTTAAGCCATCTTCAAATTGACGCTTAACTACATATAAGGGCTGAAATCCCTTGTTACTGATTCTGAATATTGTATCCTCCAAATTATAATACCGAAAAAGTTCATCCCTTCCCTTAAATATTATTAAAGAACTATTGGTTGAAAAACTGGTTATCTCATCTTGTGAAAAATTGGTTTTATAATTCAGAATTATACCAGATGTATCCATTGCAAACCAGTCATAATCCTGTTTTACAGAAGCGCTTTTTGGAAAAAAATAGATTGTGTCATTTAACCAATACATTTCCGAACTTGCTCCCTTGGTCGGAAGTAAAATATTACGAATATGATTAAATCTTTTATCATATACCATAACCCTTTGTTTACCTGACGTATTGATATATATGTTGCCTGTTTTATCATCCACATGAAAACTGTTTATCCCGAGATACTCATCCGGACCTCTTCCATTCTTTGATAAAACGTCCATAAACCCGCCCTCATGATTGAAGGTGAAGATTTTTGTACCCTGTGATTTAATATAGAAAACCGAATCTGCCCACTGAATTTCATCTATGCGTGGTAATACGAAATCAGACTTCAAGGGAAGAAAAACTAAATCCTTTGCTATATCATCCAATGAGAAATCATATTCTTCAAACGATACAGGTAATGTTGGAATTACCGGATTCTGATCTCCTCTTGAACAAGATGCAATTAGAAATAAAACGGATATGAAGTAAATAACAAAAATATCAACTACAGGCTTCATTCTAAATATGGTCTATATTATGGAAGAGATAACAATATTTTCAAATAAAATACTTAAAGTAACCCGGCATTTAAATTTATAGCAAATTGCACTTTTTTAAAACAGTTACCAAATACAGTTGGCGCTATACAAAAAAATTGGTTTCTACCCGCAAGAATAACAACTAACATTTACCCATTCTATACCAAAACCGTCATTTTGGGGACATTCACCCCATACCGCTGTAGGATAACAACCTTCAAATGCGCCATCAACATACAAAGCACAACACCATCCACCACCTCCTTTTAATTTAACAAGTGTCTCATTACTAATGTGTTTTTCTGCATTAATCTGCATCGGATTCCCAGGAGAGTATATTTGCTTACATTCATGCATGTAAGCAGGCATACTCGAAAAATAGCTTGATTATTAAAAATAAGAATCCACTCCGTGGATTAATAATAATAGCCCGAAAAATAGTCCCTGACCTCCCGCAGGGAGCGTCAGGGTTACACCCCGGGGATAAAAACATTTACTCCACCCCTGCCGCCGCTTGGCTGCCGGGGTGTGCGGGCAATATATTTACCCACAGGTGTGACTGTGGCTATTACTATTTAACGCCTCCGGCGTTATTATATTCATGCTGTTCATCTATCTCTTCGTCACTAAGTCATCAGGTGAATTTCAACGCTATTCAGTTATGAGCTTCAAAAACTCAAAAGCTAACGTCTAAGATCCTCATTGTTGAGTCTATTTCCCATATTTATCCGTAAGAAAATGTTCAGACATGTGTGTGTATTCACTAATATTATATATATTTGGTGAATACAATCTCAATATTATGATAAAAAGAAAGCTTGAAGATCAAATATTAAAATCATCATCCCCTGGAAAGGCAATAATCTTACTTGGTCCAAGGCAAACCGGTAAAACAACATTAATGAAAAAAGTACTGGCCTCGGAAGATTACCTTTTTATTGACTGTGATGACCCTCTAAGCAGGACAAAACTTCAGGATGCAAATACAGAAAGTATAAGGCAGGTAATAGGTAAATACAAATATGTTTTCATAGATGAAGCTCAGAGGGTGAAAAATATTGGTCTAACACTGAAGATCATAACCGACCAGTTCAAGCACATACAACTTCTTGTTAGCGGTTCTTCTTCGCTCGATATACAGGCAGAGATAAATGAACCCCTTACCGGGAGAAAAATAGAGTACTTCTTATATCCGATAAGCTGGGCAGAATTATTGAATGACAGGGATTATCTGACTGTTCAGAGACAATTGGGAACAAGGCTTATATACGGTATGTATCCGGAAATAATAAATAACCCGGGGAATGAAAAGGAGCTGCTAAAGCAATTAAGCAGCAGCTATCTTTACAAAGACATTCTTGCATATAAGGATATCAGGAAACCTGAAATACTGGAAAAACTTCTAACAGCCCTGGCCCTTCAGCTGGGTTCGGAAGTATCATATAATGAACTGGCCCGCCTGCTGCAGGTTGATAAAAACACTGTAAGTACTTATATTGACCTTCTTGAAAAAGCATATGTGATTTTCAGGCTCAATCCCCTCAGAAGGAATTTACGCTCTGAAATAGGGACAAGCAGAAAAATATATTTTTATGATACCGGAATAAGAAATGCACTCATATCTAATTTCAATCCGATCGAATTAAGACAGGATCTCGGCGTTTTGTGGGAGAACTTCCTGATATGTGAAAGGATTAAGCTTAATCATTATAACAGGAAATGGGTAAACTATTATTTCTGGCGAACAAAAAACCAGCAGGAAATAGATTTCATTGAAGAAACCGGTGGTAAAATAAGCGCTTTTGAATTCAAATGGAATCCGCTTAAGAATCCTTCTTTTTCCAAGACATTTAAAAAAGCATATCCTGACAGTACGTCTCAAGTAATAAACAAAGATAATTTCAATGAATTCATAACGCCTTAGAGATAATCACGTACTTCTTCATGCGTTAATCGATATTCATCATTCGATATTCCCTGACCCCGTCAGGGATCACATAATTGAAGCCTTATAATTATAACCAAAAATCCACAGACTGCGTCCGACGAAGCCCTGAATCATCAGGGCGAAGTCGGAGTGGATTAATATTAATAGCCCGGGAAGTAGTCCCTTACCTCCCGCAGGGAGCGTCAGGGTCTTAGCTCCGCTCGACTATTGTTATTATACCCCTCCTCCTCCTCTGCGCGTCGAGATCGAATAATAAGCTTCAGTCTATTTCAATTTTAATAACATCAGCATCGGATTATCTTCCATGTGTAAGTGTATCAGCAATTTCCTGCATTTTTAGCTTTATTTTCGGTAAACCTGTAGATGCGCCCATTGTATAAATCGCCTACATACAGTTTTCCATCATGCCATTTAATGTGCCTCGATCTGAGAACAGGATTATACAAACAATAATTATGTCTCTTGCGATAGTCAGATTAAACAGTGTTTTCAACTGAAAGGTGTTGATTTTAAATGTAAAATTAAAACTTTTTACTCAAGCCATTTCCATACAGGGATGACTCTGATGGTATTATTATTAATCCTGAGTGTGTCTTCTTCATCATATGTAAGAAGGAGCCCCTCCTTTAGTCCATAGGCTTTCATTGCTTCAATAAGCCCCTCCACCTCGCGGAGACGGTTATCTGAATTGAGTTCATAACATACCTGTATGGCTTCCCTGACTTTTGTCCCCTGCCTTATAACAAAATCGCATTCATGTTTTTCTTTATGGTAAAATATCTCCTTACCTTCTTTTCTCAATTGAAGAAATACCAGGTTTTCCAGCATCCTGCCCCTGTTTTCACTGAAAGTAAAAGCATTCTGGTTAATGATCCCGTTATCGACACAGTATATTTTCTTGGCATTTACCATCTGCTTTCTTACCGAATAATCGAACTTCCTTACCTCAAACAGCACATAAGCCATCTCAAAATGCTGCATAAACTGGCTGACACTATTTGCCGACCCTACACCTATCAGATTTTTCAGCTTATTATATGACGTCTCCCTGCCAATATTGGAAATAGCATATTGAAGCAATGATTTGATGGCGGTTTCACTTCGTAATTCGTTCCGTTGCATAATATCCCTGTAAAAGATATCCTGGAAAAGATTTCGAAGGATCTCCGGATCATTTGCTTTTAAAAACTCCGGAAATCCACCCTCCCCGAGATATTCGTCAAATAATAAAAGGGAATGTTTTTCCCGGCGAAGTTTCAGGAACTCTTTATATGAGAACGGGAACAGTTCACCTGAGAGATGCCTCCCCGTCAGTCTGGTACCCAGCTCGCTGCTAAGCATGGCAGCGTTACTGCCTGTAATAATGACCTTTTCTCCCCTGTCAACAAGTTGTCTGATATATTTCTCCCATCCTTTTATATTCTGGATCTCATCAAAGAAATAAGTCCCGCCCTCACCCAGCATTTCATGTAAGATCTCTTCGGATTTACCGAAATCACTCAGTTCAAAACCCGTAAGGTTAATATCCTCAAACCGCATATAGTAGACCGTAGAAGTATCACGGAGATATTGCCTTGCCAGGGTGGATTTGCCACACCTTCGTACACCGGAGATTACGGTGGCAAATTTTGACATGAGCTTCAGCGACTTGTCCCTCTCAACACCCAGATCACGCTGCAGGTCCTCTTGTTGTTTTGAAAAAACCATTTTCAGGTCTCTTTTCAGTATCATAATTATTTTTTATATTACTATTATAAACTTTTGTACAGTATGAATATACATAAATTTATATTATTAATATAAATAATGTAGATATTTTTATGATTTGATACCTGATGGCAGGTAGAATAATGAAAAATAGCATTTAATGATTGCCACTGTGGCTATTACTATTTAACGCCTCCGGCGTTATAATCTTCACGCAATTCATCAATCTCAACAGGGCTAAGTCCGCTCAACTTCACTCCGGTGCTGAGCTCGGGTTCATATAATTACAGCCAAAAAGCCCAATTCTATCCGGTTATCCGGGAAGGATTGAATAACAACCATATATCTATTTCAATTTCAATATTACCAGCACCGGATTATCTTCTTCAGAAATTGATGACTTAAGCTTCATAAATTCATTGTTTTGATTTTTGAACTTATCATCAACCTTATGAGACATTATTTCCGTTGGCAAAACTGTACTTATCAAAATACTATCGTTCGATAATAATGCATATTTCAAAGGAAGTCCTCCATCTAAATCATTTATTATCCCATTCTCATTATAATAATACTCCCCGGTTTTTTTATTTAATGAGACTATACCGGTTGTGTTTTTATATGTTAATCCCACAAACAGGAATGTATTCGTTTCAAAAAAACCGCTTGTTATCATGCATTCCTGAAACACTTTTTCTAATGATGGCGAATTTCTTTTTTCGATAGTTAAGCCTATATTACCCTTATTGAAAATAACATACGGAGAGAAACCTGTTTCCGGAGATACCGAGTACAAAGTATCATCAAGGAATTCCGAATAGAAAATACCATTCATAGTACGATAGCTGGAAACTTCATTATTGATGCCAATATTAAAATCAGACTTAAAAATGAATTTATTTATGGAGTATTTCACCATTTCCCCTGCTCTGTTTAGTATTATATGAGTTGGTACAGGTTCTCCGCTTATAGGAGGTGTCCCTAGATAAAAATGTTCGTCATCCAGGACCTTAAAAGTCCAGGCCGGGTAGTTCAGTTTAAGCTCTTTCAAAAAAGAACCGTCACTGATTGAATAATAATGAAGTGTTCTCCCTGAGAGAATAATAACTGAATCCGTCCCGGCATTAATATCAAAATCAAGAATGTGTGAGTATTCACCAGGACCCCTTCCAATCTTGTTTATCCCTGTTAAGAAATTACCTTCCCAGTTATAGATGTTTATTGTATTCAGGTTTCTTACCAAAATCTTCTCATTTGTAATATTTATCCCGTAGATCCAGCTAAGAAAGCCGCCACTGCTGGTATCAGGTTTTATGTAATCAATACTTTCCACAAAGTCTGAAAGTTTATTATTACTCTCCGGCATGTTCCTGGTCAGGTCAATAATATAAGGAGGACCGTGGGGCTTATTTACTGAATCGGAACAGGATACAAGGAGAGAAAGTATAACCAGGAAAATGATCCTTTTCATTCTATAATATCTTTTTCTAGAGATCAAATTCATCCTTAAGGTTGAAAATAAATACCACAGGATTGCTGTTTTCAGTGAGCTGGCTGTCAAGCTCTTCAAGACGTTTTTTCTTTTCAGGTTCGATATCAGTCGATTCCAGTTTTTCTGCTATCTTACTTTTAATATCCGGTGCTTGAAGAGCGAATACTAGAGTATTACCCGGATTGAAGTAAAATTGACTGTTGAAGTTTCTCTTATCCACAAGTTCATATATATCATCAAAGGCTTCAATCCTAACTGAGTTGTTTTTCTCTTTATGAATTATTGCCAGTTCATAATGCATATTATAACTTCCACCCCATCTACCCGGTCGGTATTCATTAATATCAGCCTCTATTATTTCGGAACAATTAATTATCCAGTAATCATCAGTTTCTGCTACGACTGAAAAGTTGTATTCCCCTATTACTGACTCCGGTTCAACAATTTTGTTATAATCATGTCCCCGTACCCCCCGGTCAAATATGTATTCAGGTACAATTGACTTACCTGATATTGAATATACGGTATCATTCCCAGCTGAATATATTATCCATCTGTCATCATTAATATAGAGTGAACGTCCTCCTATGGCAGGTGTGAATCCTTTCTCAGGAGAAGGAGGATATTCAACCCTGTTTATTCTTTCAATTATTTTCCCATTCCTGTCATGAATAACAAGAAAAACGGAGTCTCGGGGATAATTTGGATGACCTGTTAAAGATCCCGGGCTATACCAAATATCACCGGAATAACTAATTGCATTACCCATAAGATCAAAAGGTTGCTTAATATTGCACACAAATTCTGCATTGCTGTTAAACAACTGGTTCTCACCCCCGAAATTAAGCACAAACATTTCATTAGCAATAAGTGGAAACATTGCCGACAGCAAATAACCGGTATGTTCACCAGGTCCGGCTCCTCTTCCTCCCACCTCTTTTATGAATTTACTTGTCTTATCAAACATATAACAGGTAACCGGTCCGGGAAAATCTATTTGTGTTCCGACAATAATATTTTCGTTAAAAAGGAAGACCCTGGTATTACCAACAAGACATTCCTCCTTTGTTTCCAGGGGTATTACTTTGTAATCGTCAATGAGATCAGAGATTCCCATTTCATATACCTCATCAGGCAGGTTATCAAAATGAATAACAGGAATTTTTCTTCCGTCAACATTCACGGTAGTTACAACCCTGTTCTCAATATTATTACATGAGAACAACGACAGGATAATAATTAAAAAAATAAGGTTTCTCATTATATTATACGGTTGGTTAATTAAGGCTTTTCAGATATTTAAATATCACAGATAAAATACATAATAAATTACAGTGAACTGTGTAATTGTTGAACTGGGATTGTTATAGATCCCGATTAAACGTTTTAACAGTTCAACAGTTAAACATTCACATCATCATTACCTCAGGTCTGCGACCTTCGGTGAGCTTGCCTCGAATACTCGAGGCTCGGTTCGATATTGACTCAGGCATTCTGCCTTCGTCGAGCTCGCAGCACTCGCGCGCCTCTGGCACTCTCGCACTGCTCGGTTCGATATTCTACATTCAAAAATCCTCCTTCACCACCCTGTACCTGAACCTGTGGTAAACCGGTTCTCCCTTATAGCTCATGCCGTTTATTATGCCCACGGAATATGAATTATAACCCGCGTTGAAGTATGTAACGGTAGCTTCTCCGTTTTCATCGATTGTGATTGCGGGGTCCCAGTGAACAGATAAACGGTAATCAGCCCTTGACATATCAAGGGTATCAATCTCATAATTGGGTTTATAGAACTCCCTGTATGTATCACACAGCGGATCAGTTATAACTGAGGTGATTTCTTCTTCTGCTTTATTCAGGTAATCCTCAAGGTCGTCTTTAAGGTATATCATAATCGCCCCGCCCAAAGCCTTTGAACCAAAGAATAAATGCGCCTGCGGACCGGATATTATACTGATTGACTTCACCATTTCAGGAGTAATGTGGTTTACATCATAATAATTAACAGAGATAGGTATATCATCAATTACAAATACTGCCGGGTATTCCTTGAATCCTTCCAAGAAATTTACTAACTGGCTTCTGTAATAAAAATAATGTATGTATTCACCAGATAATACATCAACAACCTCCCGTCTGGGCATTTTGACATTATAAATCAATTGTTTAATATCCAGGTTTACATTAAAACCCTCGGGAGAAGCGGTGGAAACATTTCCAATATTCTCGAGTGTCTCTGCAAATGTAAAATCCTTTGCCCTTCGTAGTTCCCGCTTATGTGTAACAGTCACTTCCGGGATATTTATCAGGTCGGCAAATATGCTTGAATCAGGTTTAGTGAAAGCCGTTTCAGGTGTCAATACCAATAATTTCTTATCATAACCATTTACGGAAAGAGCCTGTTGTGTGAATAACTTATTTTCACTCTCCTGAAAAGTCATACTCCATCTCTGCCTGTCCCTTTTATCCTGGAAATCCCATACCAGTTGTTTGTTGTAGGATAACCTGTTTGGCTTATATGTAAACCTGCCTTCCCTGTCGGTATAGATCGATTCAAAATAGTATCTGGAAGGATCCAGTACCAGTATCTCCCTGCCTGATGCTTTTCTTCTTCTCCTGGCAAGAGGTTCTATCTTCCCTGATATTATATCATAGCTTCTTCCCTCTCTGGCTAACCCCGCCACATTCCTTTTCATTATCTCCTCCATTGAGAACCTGCGCCATCCGTAGGTTAACAATAAAAGATCAATATTTGTCTTAAAGTTCTCATTATCTGCACCTAAATTATCAATTATATACAAAGGAATATTAACAGGTATTGCCTTTTTCAATGATGACTTCAACCAGAAAGTATATTGAATATTTTTCAGCACGAGTTTGTCTGATATGCAATTGATACTATCTATCACTGATAATGACAGGTTTGTACTTACAGGTTTGTTATGCTGGTCGGTGACCTTTATTTTTATCTCCATACTTCCCCTTGCCGGATATGCACCGTATTCAGGTGAAGCCTCAATTTTTAATCTACTTCCTGTATCAAGAAAAACCAGTCTTTCAGCTACAGGTATCTTACCTCTGAACACAATCAGGTTAGCTGCACCGCTGGAAATTTCATTAAACTCCAGGTTTACTTCGGTTGAGCCGGTAAAGACTGCTTCTGCCGAACCTATAACCATTTTACCCTTGATCAATACAAGGTGAAGGTTTTCTTTTTCCCTGTCTGTAGAACTGATCCGGATAGTTAATTTATCCTGATAATTACCGGTTATACTTAGAGCAATACCCTGGGGCAGGGATTTGGGAAGATCAAAAGAGTTGCCCTTGCGATTAAGCGGTTCAAGAATCCTGGCGGTATAGCTCATGTTTGTTTCCGGAATAAACGTGAGTTTTGCCAAACCCAGTTCATTTGTCTCAACAGTATCAATATTATTATCTGCCTCATCCATTAATGCAAGCTTCAATTTCTGTGGTTTACCTGACTCCGAAACAGCACATATGCCCATGTTATTTCTTAAACCCGCCACAAGCTGCCCTCCTTCAGGCAGAAACTGAACATCAATTTCTTCTGTTATCAGATTTGTTTTCTTCACACTAGCTCTTTTATTGAGTTCTGCAGCAAAACTGATCTTATCTTCAATTTCTATGCTTTGAACAAAGCAATCATCCGGGTTGAAGTTCTGGAGATAAGACGGATATGCCACAAGCCTGTATACTCCCTGTTTCATATTTTGAGGCAGTTCCATGCTCCCTGCACCAAAACCTCCGCTCAAAGCAAACCTGGCCGTATCAACGATAGTATTTGCAGAATCAACAAGTAATACATAGAAAGTCTTACTCAACTCCGACGGATACCCTGTCGACAGCTCTTTTACATAAGCCTTGAAAAAGATCTCCTCACCGGAAATATACCTGTTGCGGTCGGTATGAAGGAAGAGTTCTTCTACCGGTTTCTCATACCAGTAATTATTGAGTTTTGTAAGCAGTTCATCCTTTAGCAGTGCCCCGGCTACACCGGTATTACCCATCAATTCAAGGCCTGAATATGCTTTTATAATATTCTGGTCCTTCCAGAAGTCTTTGTCATACCTGTCCCTATAATCGGGTATCATGTCCATATAATCAGCTACTTCATCTGCAGGAATACGTGTTACATTCTTATCTGTCCTGCTTACAGTGACAATCTGATTGTAAACCCTGTAATCCCTGGACACTCCTGTTTCTTTTCTTTCCAGTCTAAAACATATCTGGCCATCGGTATAATATAAATAGTACTTGCTATCCGTTTTTCTGTATTCGGCCGTGAACCTGGCATCTGTCATTTCAACAACTGACCCTTCGGGTGTCCGCGTTAAATATATCTCATCAGCATTTCTCAGCAGGTCATCCTGCAGCCAGTATTCAACCTTTACAATCGCATTATCGATCTCTCTTATATATATTTCACCGGAATACAGGTTAAGGGTACGTTCATAATTTCGTTTGTACCTTCGCCACAGGTCAGCATTCTCCCTGCTTATCTCACCCCTGTCAGGCGTAAAGGATATTACCAGGATAGCTTCATCGCCCCCGCCAAGGACCCGGTCAAGATCGAACTTATAATAATGCAAATCCTCTTTTTTAAGAAAGCTAATCCTGTTTTTAATTACGTCATCATTAATACGGTAAAATGCCCCTCCTTCAAAATTAAAGCCACTACCGGTACTTGCACCACTAACCTTTACCACCTTAACCTGGTCCTCGTTCCTTGTCATATTAAATGAAGACTTGTAAACTTCCAGGAGGGCTTCAGTAACGGCCGATTCTAAATTATCTTCATAGGTAATCTCACGGTAAAAGCACTCCAGCTTGTTTGGTTTAATCTCGTAATTATCAGGGATCGCCCAGATAGCTTTATTAACAATGTCCCATGCGTTTAATCTCTTTGATTTGACCAGTACCTCACCAAGCACCACATCGAGAGGTTCAAGGAAAATTCTCAGATTGGTCATTATTTCTTCAGTAACAGAAATATATTCAGGCTTATAACCTATGTATGATATTTTGATGAGCTTACCGAAATGTTCCGGTGGGATATTGAGTTCAAATTCTCCTTCGCGGTTACATGCCACACCAACAGAGGTGCTGTCAATAATAACAGTTGCGTTCACAAGCGGAAGCCTGTTGTCAGCATCGTACACTATACCCAGAATCTTTGACCCCTCCTGTGAAAATACTGTACAAACAAGTAAAAACGAAAAAAAAAATATTAGTAACAGTTTGAGCAATATCTTTCTCATGGAACAGGGTATTAAATCAGATTCAATAACAGTTATCACAAGTTACGATATTAATTTTAGATTGAGTAGGGTTGAGTTTTACAGGTTAACATTTATTAAATATTATTTCCCTATGCATGACCCACGGAGTGGGTTAATAGTAATAGCCACAGTCACACCTGTGGGTAATAATATTGATCCCACCACACCAACGGCCGCCGCGCGGTGGATAGAGGGTGGTGGGGTAAATGCCTATATCCCCGGGTGACACCGGGGCTATTGCTATTTACCGCCTCCGGCGGTATTTGGTTTCATGATTGACTCAAACAGAGTACTTGCGGTCCGTTTTAACAATTCCGCATCTGCACTTATGCGACGCTTACCGTATGAGAGAACACGTCATATTTTGTCCTTCCCTGCTATCAATAATAATCCACTATTCCAGTATTGACTCACCCTGCTTGCGCGGATCTCCAGATCCGTGCAGCAGGGATTCGTCGAGCTCGTCACCTTCGCCCCCGAGTACTCGGGGCTCAGGTTCCTCGGTTCCATTATTCCAGTATTCCATTATTCCTTCACCTTTCATTACATCCCCCAACCCCCTTCAAAGGGGGATCAAAAAAAAGGCCCCGTTGCCGGAGCCTAAAAAAACGAGTCAGGTAAAAAGTATATAGTTAATAGCTCCTCAATGAGAGCCTGAAGTTGCCTATGGCTTCTTTGGCTGTAACCTGGAAGTTCCATTCACCGGTTTTGGTGCCGTTCTCTTCATCAATACTGAAGGTCTTGGACCAGTTAACCGATCCGTATTCATCAATAAGCACCTCGGTATAGGTCTTACCGGAAGGCATGGTGATCTTTATTCGTATTTCACCTTCTTTACAAGTGCCCGAAACATTAATGGATGCCCGTTTTGCATCTTTTTCTATTTCAAAACTAAGATTCTTGGTAAAACTGGCCTCATTAACATTTTTAGTATACTGCAGGCTGCTTGAGGATTGTGAACCACCAATAAAATAGATATTATTCAGGTCAGAACCTGTTGATAGCATCATTGGATCACGTACAGTCCAGGCTTCTGCATATGCTTCACGAGCATCCCTGACAGCCCGCTCAATCTCTTTCTCACGGATCATAATCCTTTCCTGTTCTTCATGGGCTTTCTTCTCCTGTTCCTGGATCTTCTGCTGCATAAGTTGCTCCTGCTTTTTCCTTTCAACCTCCTCCTTTGTCTGACCGTAAACCGATACAGCTCCGAAAGCCAGTAAGAAAGAGACAATAAATAATATGGTAACCTTTCTTTTCATGATATTTAGTATTTGTTATTATTCACATTTCAAATTTAAACACAAATTGCAGCAGATTTTGTTAACAGCGGGTTAAAGTAGGGTTAAAGGCTTCTGAGCTGTCTTATAATTACTTAAATTTGATCAGGTATAAAAAAATGATCATGCAGAAATTTAAGACTCTGTTACCTGTATTTGCTGCCCTGGCAATATTTATACTGGCACAGTTTTATATTGTACGGCAGGTATGGCTACAGAAGGATGAGGTATTTGCTTTAAGGTACCGTTCGGTATCACAGGAAGCAATACAGGAGATGGCTGCCTACGATTCATATAATGGTTTTAAAAAGGCGTACTTTATTATTGATGATATTACACCCCTGTATATAAAGGAAAGCCGGGCACTGTTAAACACTGGGGATTCTGCCTTATTTGCCAAAGACATCAGGGAAAATTATACTAAAATACTGGCCGAAGACCAGCTACTTTCAGAATACCTCAGTAAATATTACGAGAAACTGGGCCTTGAAAACAAGATAAAGCCCATTATATATGTTAATTATATCGATCTTATTGACATACAGGATAATATCAGGGTTTATAAGGCACCACTTAGTGAACTTAAAAAACAACAGTCTAACAAAAGTATTCTTGTTTATACCTTTAACAGCGAAGGCAATAAATACAAAATATCATTTGATTATTATATAGATATAGCAAATAAAGAAAAAATAATATTCCGTGAACTGAGCCTGACACTTTTTCTTAGCATACTCAGTTTCATTGTAATAAGCGCTATTTATATTGCCACTATGAGAAATTACCTTGAAGAAAAACGTCTTTCAAGTCTGAAGACAGATTTTATCAATAATATGACTCATGAACTGAAAACTCCACTTTCAACCATCACTGTGGCAGGAAAAACTCTTAAGCATGATGCCATTATTAACGACAAGAAAAAGATAATAGAAACTGCCAATATGATTGGTAAACAATCATTGCACCTGAATAAACTGATCAACCTTATCCTTGAAATAAGTATGTGGGAAAGGACACAGTTCGAGGTTGATAAAAAAGAAACACCTGTTGAAGACCTCCTCAGGGAGATAGGCGAAAACTTCATGAACGGATGCGGGGAAGGATGTAATTTTACTGAACATTATGATCTGAATGGAGCAAAAGCAGAAATTGACATCCTGTATTTCACCACTATGATCAATAACCTTCTTAATAATGCTGTAAAATATTCAAGAAACATTCCCGAAGTTCGTCTTGAAGCACACGCAAATAACAGTGATATTATTATTAAAGTTGCGGATAAAGGAATTGGAATAAGCCGGAGTGAACAGAAAAATATTTTTGACAAATTTTACCGTGTCAGCACAGGTAATATACATGTGTCAAAAGGTCTTGGATTGGGCCTTTACTATGTGAAAAGAATTGCCGAAGCGCATGGCGGTTCAGTAAGTGTAAGCAGCAAAAAGGGTAAAGGAAGCGTCTTTATAGTAAGTATACCGAAAACCATATAACCAGAGCCATGAAAGTTTTAATAGCAGAAGATGATATTGACTTTGGCAATATACTCAGTCAGTACGTCTCTATCAGCGGGTTTGAGGTTGTTCTCACTCGCGACGGCAAAGAAGCCTGGGCCAGTTTCAACCAGGAAAAACCGGATATTTGTGTTCTTGATGTTATGATGCCTGAAATGGACGGTTTCTCACTGGCAGAGAAGATCAGGCAAAATGACTCCGATATGCCATTTGTGTTCCTTACGGCGAAAACTCTTAAGGAAGATATTATTAAAGGTCTCAAAATGGGTGCCGATGATTATATAACAAAACCGTTTGACCCTGAAGTGCTTATCCTGAGACTGAATAATATCCTGAGAAGAGTATATTCAACAATCAATGATGAATATACGATATCTTCCACAACCCTGAAATTTAACACCCTCGAGCTGCACTGCAAAGGGAAAAAAGAAAAATTAACTCTCAAGGAAGCACAGCTTCTGAGGTATCTTATGGCCAATAAGGACAGTATATTGCGCCGTGACGCTATACTCAACGAAGTATGGGGAGAAGATGATTATTTCCTGGGGCGCAGCATGGATGTTTTTATCAGCAGGCTGAGGAAATACCTGTCGCCTGACCCGGGACTGGAGCTCAGGACCATACGGGGGACGGGGTTCGTTCTGGAAGAGATGAAAGAGTAGTTATGAGTGATGAGATTTGAGCGATGAGATAAAGTCAGATGCTCGCTGCTTGTTACCCCGACGTTCATTACATTCAGTCGGGATTGTCGATGCACTGCAACTCGTTACTCGTTTTCCCGAAGAAGCACTTGCTGTTTCGGGGCTGGCTGCGAGCCGTCGCCAGAGGCTTTGGTCGCCGGAGACCGGTCAGGCAAGGATTTTTGACTACTAACCCTGCTTGATTCAAAACGACAGGCATGAAGAATAAAAGGCTTATTCCTCTGATACTTGTTTTCCTTCTAACAGGTAAACCGGGTACCTTGTTGTCGCAGACTGACAGTCTGCATAATCCGATTGTGGTCGGTTTACAGGGCTCATATGGATTCATAATTCCACATTCCAGGAAAATTGAACCATTGTCACATACAAATCCGTTTTCTTTTGAGCTGAATACTGCCCTGCACCTCACTGCTGAAAACGTCTGGAAATATTGCTTCTGCTATCCGAGGGTTGGGGTAGCTATTCACTATGTCGATTTTGGAAACAGGCAGGAGCTGGGTTCAGCATTTGCAGTTTATCCGTATATCGAACCTTTTATAGGGGCAGGGCGCAGGCTTAGCTTAGCTGTACGTTTTGGCACAGGATTCTCGTATCAGACCACTGTTTACGACTCAATTACCAATCCCCGTAATTTATTTTTCGGTTCCCACTACGCCATTATTGCCATGCTTGGTACGAGCCTGAATCTTAAGTTGAATGAAAATACGACCTGTAGATTAACTTTCAATTATAACCATATCTCAAACGGTGGGACCAACATGCCTAACCTTGGGATTAATTACCCTCTTTTTGGGCTGGGCTTAGACTATATTATTAAGCCATATGATTTTGAAGAAAGGGAAAAGAACAGGGATATTGTTCTGAATCCGGACAAGAACCGCTTTGATATTGCGCTTTTCTTTTCCGGACGCGAGAGTAAGCAATTTGATAGTTGGTTTGGGGTTTATGGTATATGGGGTGGCTACAGCCGGATGATTGGAAGGGTAAGTGCTTTCTACACCGGGGCAGAGCTTGTTTGCGACCACCTGATCAAGAAAATTGTCTGGCAGGATTATATTGATGGTGTTATTGATGAGGTACCTGACCATAAGAGATTTAGTATTTTGGTTGGACATGAGCTTGTACTGGGCAGTTTTCTCTTTTCACAGTATGCAGGGTTTTATCTTTATGCTCCTGTGAAGGCACCCAATCCGTGGTATCAGAGGTATGCCCTGCTTTACAGGATTGCCCCTTCAACATGGATCGGGGTAAATGCCAAATCACATTATCAGGTTATCGACTTCATCGATCTGAGGCTTATGCGCTCATTCTGATAATATTAGTGCATGAGTTCGTAGCCCAGGTCATGTTCCCTGTTAACTGCGGGAATACCTTCCTTCATCCATCTGGGCATTGGTTCTCCCTTGAGGTAGTGAGCAAAGAATTGTGCCAGGCGTATCTGGAAATCTTTCTTATTCTTAAGCTTCTGTGGCCAGTGGGGTTCCCCGGTATAATTAAGTAACCATACTGGTTTCTGCAGTCTGCGAAGGGCTATGAAATATTCAATACCCTGGTACCATGGCACATGCCCGTCCTGATCGTTATGCATAATAAGAATAGGCGTGGTAACCTTATCCATTGTAAATAAGGGAGAATTTTCAAAATACCTTAAGGGATATTCCCATATGCTACCACCTATCCTGCTCTGGGTATGCTCGTACTGGAACGACCTGTTCAGACCTGTCCACCAGCGTATTCCACCATATGCACTGAACATGTTAACAACGGGGGCTCCTGATTCAATGGCAGCAAACATATCGGTACGTGTGGCAAGATAAGCCACCTGGTAACCTCCCCAGCTATGCCCCTGAGCGCCTATATGCTCAGGATCAACAAATCCCTCATCAACCAGGGCAGTCACACCCGGCATAACACAGTTATATGCACTCCCGCCCGGGTAGCCATCTTCATAATAAACATCAGGGTTAAATATTATATAACCATTGCTGGTATAATAATGGTAATCGATGGTCGACCTGTGCAGCTCGGGTGTTCTGTGACTATACAGGCCACCGGATGACTTTTCATAAAAGTTTACTATCATTGGGTATTTCTTTGAAGGATCAAAGTTGTCGGGTTTATAAAGCAACCCTTCCAACTTACGGCCATCGAGAGATGTCCACCTGTAAAGCTCGGCTGTCCCCCATAAAAAATCATCCTGCTGCGGGTTGGCATTGCTTATTTTTCTGCTATTCCTGAATTTCAGGTCTGATACCAGGATATCAGGAAACTCATTGAATGTCTCTTTTGTATAAACTACAATTTCAGCATCATCAGCTTTTACCGGCCGTGACAGTTCGTACTCACCACTAATTAATAGTTCGGGTTCTGATGCCCTTTTCAACCCCCATTTATAATAACCCGACTCACGGCTTACTTCATTGGTTCCAATAAGGTATTGTGCTTCTTTATCATAAAGAAAATCTTCTTCACTGTCAAAGCTTATAAGCCTGTATGAAATTTTATCTTCACGCCCGGATGCTGTCATGTTTACAGGATCATAACCATTTTCGGGATCCACCTTCCATATATCATACCGGTCGTATATGAAAACAGAAGCATCGTTCTCAAGCCAGCCTGCCGATCCATAGGGATAAGCATAGTTAGGGACATCATTCAATTCATCCTCAGCCCTTATTATGCCCGGTTCTGTAATCCTGTATTCTTTACCTGCCTTAATATCATATGTATAATAGGAATAATCAGGGTAATTGAACCATACCAGGTAATTGCCACCGGGGGAGGCCTCTACCCTGGCACATATGTCTTTCTTTATCACTTCCCTCTCACCGGAGTCAAGGTTAAGAAGGTAAACGTCATAATGATCAGGACTGCCCTCCCACATTGATTGCAGCTCGTATGGTTTGTTTGAAAGAAGAAGTACGTAATTGGAATTCCCATCATCAAGGAGCCTTGAATCGGGTATGGCTTTGGTTTCAACCTGCAATGGTCTTTTATCCTTTATATCATACATTGCCATATAAGTCCTTTTCAATTCATTTTCTTTATTTATAACCTGGACTGTGTGCAGTGTGCCCTCACTGCCATGCCATATATCAACATCAGGATATTCATCATCAAGGATGGTAGAATCTCTTTCAGGGCGTTCGGGGGCAGTTCCGAAGAACACTCTTTCCCCGTTATCAGAGAATGATATCCTGCCATTCTCACTGATTATCCAGTTTTCCGGGAAAGCGGTATTATCATTGGTAACTGCTTCTTCAGGCTCATTACCTGACCAGATGTACAGGGAATAGCCCGAATCCTTGTCTTCACTATCTTTGGCCAGGAAAACCATCGTATCACCTTTCTCCGTAATCGTGACCTGCTTGTATTCGTTTTCACCGGTCATAACCGTATCAAGCCTGTCCGCATGCAGGTCATACAGGTATATTCCTGATTTGAATTCCATATCATCGCCAGTTGATACAAAAAACAGTTTCCTGCCTTTTTCTGCAAAATTATATTCGGTAACGAAAGGCCAGGATAACAATTCCTCATTTTCTAGGTTCTTGAGGTTCAGAACAAAACCATTTTTATCCGACTCTTCTTTGTCCTTCTCCTTATTTTCACTTTCATCTCCTTCATTTTCTTCTTTCCCTTCTTCTTCAGCCGGTTTAAGCTGGTAGGCCAAAAATGCTGCCCATTCCTCAGGTACCTTATAATTCTTAATCTCTTTCAGCGAATCAATTTTCCCGGTATTTATTGAATATATGCCAAGAATATTGCCCGGCATATCCTCCTTCTTTGTCTTTTTCAGTTTCAGTTCCCTCACAATTTCATAGCCCGGTTCTATGGTGAATATCAAAAATCTTGAATCATCAGTGATCTTTATATCAGTGCCACACTCTGATTCGAATTTTTTCTGGCCTTCTTTAGTATACAGGTATATTTTTGAGTCGCCCCTCCATGGTTCTGTCTTGTAAGCTACCCACTCACCGTCATCAGAGATCACCCTTTCGGTAATCCTCTTCCATGATTCAATATTGTCATGCTTAAGTGGTTTTTTCTGGGCATCAAGATTCGATGTTAGAAGTAAAAATAAAATAATCAGAGAATAGGTGTTGAGCTTTTTCATGGTATAATGAGTTGTTAGTTCAAGGTTCAGGGTTGACAATACCTGCCGAAGGTAATATATTGATTCTGGAATATTGGAATGTTGGAATACTGCAAAAGCAGTAGGTGGTTGCCTATTATCCATTATTCCATTAATCCAATATTGACTCACCCTGCTTGCGCGGATCTCCAGATCCGTACAGCAGGGATTCTTCGAGCTCGTCACCTTTGCTCGCTTCGCAATCTCAGGTTCCTCGGTTCCATTATTCCATTATTCCAGTCGTTTGTATGAGGCCAGTATGATTTAGATGGCACTGGTGTTGCCACTCAGTATGCTAGTCTATTCCCCGAGTATTTCAGTAACTTTCTTTCTCAATTCGTCCCCTCTTACATTTGTAGCAATTATTTTCCCATCGGAATCGAGCAGGAAGTTAGCCGGTATGGAATTCACTGCATATAGCTGCGCAGCTCCATTTTCCCAGAATTTGAGGTCCGACACGTGTGTCCATGTAAGCTTGTCATCTTCAATTGCCTTAAGCCAGTCATCCCTTTCCCTGTCGAGGGATACACCCAGCACGTCAAATCCTTTATCATGGAATTCATTATATACGGCTACCACGTTTGGATTCTCCTGCCTGCAGGGTCCGCACCATGCTGCCCAGAAATCAATGAGCAAAATCTCCGGTCCAATGACATCAGAAAGGCTTACAGGATTTCCTTCCGGATTATTCTGGGTAAAATCAGGTGCTGTTTCACCTACAGCCACTTTTCTGAGTTTTTCAATCCTGTCCTTAAGGTCAATAATGATTTGTGTTTCCATTAGTTTTTGGTCGAGCTCTTCGACATATGATTCAATCTCCTCACCATTCAGGTCATATGAAATGGACCGCAGTATCATTGGTGTAACATATGATGCAGTATGCGACCCTATAAATTCAACATAATACTCATCTATCTCATCAAAAAGAAGATTTCTTTCTGCTTCGAGCTCAGCTGCTTTTTGTTCATCGCCTGCCTGTTGTGCATTCCTGATTTCCTGGAACAGGGTATTATTCCTCTCATAAAAGGGTTCCAGCCCGTTATTAAATTCATCATATTCATCCTGTGTTGCGGATCCTTCTACTTCTGCCACAAATAATGAATCGGCATGGCCATTTACAATGATTTTTGAATTTTCGAGGAAGAACATTAAGTAACCTCTTTTGCCATCAACTGATAAATAATAAGCATCAGGGTAATTAACTGAACCACCGTTTATCTGGAAGGCCCCCTCTTCAACAGAAGCAGAATCGATTTTTATAAACTGTCCCGATTCACGTTTTTGAAGGTATACTGTCCCTTCATCAATGCCTGCCAGCTCACCTTCCACTATATATCGTGGATCAGTTGTACAGCCTGTAATAAGGGCTGTAACAAGAGTAAAAAAAAATAGTTTTTCCATACGTTTCATATTGATATTTTTTATTAAGCCTACAAAAGAAGTAAAAAAATATCAATGTTCTTTCTTTTTGAAATATTTATTCAGCATCTCTGCTGCTGCTGCATATGATGTTATTCTGCCCTCATACAGGTCAGACTCAAGGCCGGGCAGTATTGCACTGATTTGAGGATCGTTATAGAATGATGATTTCAGGTTCTCCAAAATGGCATCATGCATCCTGATTACCGATTGTGTTTTTCTTTTCTCAATGAAGAAACCATTCCTTTTAGTGAGTTCTATCTGTTCGTTTATTGTATCCCATATTTCATCTATACCCGTTATTTCCACGGCGCTACAGGTTAAGGCCCTTGGTTTCCATCCTGATTTATTGAGTGGGAAGAGCGACAGGGCGTTTTGAAATTCTGTCTTTGTCATTTCAGCCCTGTGTATATTATTTCCGTCGGCCTTATTTATTATTATTGCATCGGCCATTTCCATAATTCCCCTTTTTATTCCCTGCAATTCATCACCCGCGCCCGATATCATAAGTAAAAGAAAAAAGTCGACCATAGAATGAACCATCGTTTCGGATTGTCCCACGCCAACCGTTTCCACAAAAATGGTATTAAATCCTGCTGCCTCACAAAGTATTATTGATTCCCTGGTTTTCCTGGCCACGCCTCCCAGCGAACCTGCCGATGGAGATGGCCGTATGAATGCCTGCGGATCGCCCGCCAGTGATTCCATTCTGGTCTTATCGCCCAGTATGCTTCCCTGTGACTTTTCACTGCTGGGGTCAATCGCCAGTACAGCAAGTTTCCTGTTCATTGCTGTAACCTTCTTCCCCAGGGTTTCGATAAAAGTACTCTTGCCTGCACCCGGTAAACCAGTAATACCTATTCTTACAGAGTCTTCACCATAAGGGAGGCACGCCTCTATTATCTTCTGGGCAAGCTCGATGTGTTCTTTCTTATTACTTTCTACAAGGGTTATAGCCTGGCTCAATAAGGTTATATTACCATCCAGGATGCCATCAACATATTCATTTACTGAATATTTTTTTCTCTTTTTCCTGACCTTCCCCAGCAGTTCAGGATTAACAGATGGTGGTTGAGGAATACCTTTACTAACTGACAGAGCTGTTTTTCCGGTGTTCTTCTTTTTCTTATCCTGCATTAATCATTAACTAGTCATTCTCAAGGACTGTACCACTAACCACAAGGTTTATCTGGCTTTTCTTCGGATCATTTGTTATTACGGTGATTACCTTATGCTGCTTACCCTTACGTACACCTGCATCAAAGACAGCTTTTATATTACTTGATTCACCGGGTTTGATAGTGGTATTGGCAGGTGTTACAGTTGTACAACCGCATGATGATCTCACTTTACGTATTATTAAATCACTCTTCCCGGAATTTTTAAATTCGAATACAATATCAGCTTTCTCTCTTTGTTTTATTTCACCGAAGTCAAAATTTGTATTTTCTATATCAAAGGCAGGAGCATTTTCAAGTTCCTCTTTTGACCATGAACTGAAATCTTCAATCAGATTTGCAGAAACAACAAAATAAAGATTATTTACTGTTTCCCCATTACGGGTAATACGGATCAGGTGGTTCACATACCCCCAGTCATTTATCTTGCTTGCATCATAGGTGCCTTCTATTATTCCTTTTTCCCCGGGATTGAGTGTAGCAGGCTTTGTTTTCAGGCTCAGGTGTTCCGGCACCCTGTCAAATCCAATGGTGACAGGATTATCCGAGGTGTTGATTATTTCCATTACCGTGATTTTCTTCTTACCCTGTGCTATATCTGTGAAAGCGAGGTGGTTGGTTTTGAACCTCACACCACCACCGGCATCAAACCTGTAAATTTCCTCTATTGTCAGCTCCCTGGGGATAACATCCCCTTCAATTATAAGAACGTGAACGGCAGGTTGTGTGTTAGTATATACTGCCACTGTTTTCTTAAATTTGTTTGGACGGTTTCTTGGATCGTATGTAACTTCAACATATCCTTTCTCTCCCGGTTTTACGGGATGCTTGGTCCATTCAGGTGTTGTACAACCACATGATGCTGTAACCCTGCTGATCAACAGATCGGATGTTCCCGCATTTTCAAATTCAAACTTATATGTCTGAGGTCCGGCTTCCTCCTTGAACCTGCCGAA
>Ga0307439_1000229_pt1 | contig 41055 bp, 35 predicted proteins | sample SalMarWE160490MG_FD_202142 | JGI IMG/M metagenome (GOLD analysis project Ga0307439, IMG submission 202142) | Salt marsh sediment microbial communities from the Plum Island Ecosystem LTER, Massachusetts, United States - WE1604-90 | ecosystem: Environmental > Aquatic > Marine > Intertidal zone >... | reverse complement strand
ATTTCACCGTCCGCACAATCTCTTCGGGGTCCTTCGTGTTGAGACAGATAGGCACCGCATCAACCCCGCCAAACTCCTTGAACAACAGAGCCTTGCCCTCCATCACCGGCAAAGCGGCTTCGGGACCGATATCTCCCAGCCCCAGTACCGCGGTCCCGTCAGTTACCACCGCTACTGTGTTGCCCTTCATAGTGAGACGGTAGGCACTCTCCGGCTGATCATGAATCCGCATGGACACCTCAGCCACGCCCGGCGTGTAGAACATCGAGAGGTCTCTTCTTGTCTTCAGCGCTCGTTTGCCAGCAATCTCTATCTTGCCCCCTAGATGCGCCATCAGGATGGGATTGGAAACGTCGAGAACCTTGACGTCTGGGATCTGCTTTATCGCCTCTACAACCATCCGGCCATGCTCATCGTCTAGGACAGAAACAGTGAGATCGCGGGTTACAGTCTTCGTAGTAATCGCTGGCGTGTCTATTGCCCCAATGCTGCCCCCGGCACTGGCGATAGCCGCAGCCACTTTGGCCAGCTTTCCTGGTACATTCTTGCTCTTGATCCTGAGAACTAAGCTATGGCCACGTAGTGGGGGTTCATCGATCTCCTTCACCTTGTCCTCCTGTTCTCCATACGCAGTCTAATGCTTCCGAAGGGCCGATAGTCACCCAACACTTGTTGTGTTTTCAGGCGGTTGCGTGCCTCCGCCCAGGCCCTTTACGGCTTGGCCTTAACCGCTCGCCAGGGGTGTCGCAGGCGCAGCCGCACCAGCCCGCGGATGTCCTCCCATACGGTCTTGCGGATGTTCACCCGCGTGTCGGGGTCCTCCAGCCAGCGCACAGGGATCTCCCTCACAGGATAGCCAGCCTTCTCGGCCAGGATCAGTAGCTCCGTATCGAAGAACCACTCGTTGTTCTCTATCAGCGGCACGAGCTCTCGAACCGCCTGCCGGCTGAGGGCTTTGAAGCCGCACTGAGCGTCCGAGAAGCGGGTGAAGAACAGGGATTTGATCATCAGGTTGTAGCCGCGCGAGATCACATCACGTTTCAGGGAGCGGGTCGTCTCGGAGGCTGCCGACAGGCGGCTGCCGATGGCGACGTGGTAGCCCTCGCTGGCGATGGCCTCGACGAGGGGCGGGAAGGCCTCCAGCTCGGTGGAGAGGTCTACGTCCATGTAGCTGACGATATCGGCCGCGCTGCCCAGCCAGGACGCCTTGAGCGCCCGCCCCCGTCCCTTCTCGGGGATGTGCAGCGAGGCTACGTCCGAGTGCTTCTCGGCCAGCTCTTCGGCTACCGCGAGGGTGCCATCGGTGGAGGCGTTGTCGGCGATGAGGATGCGCCACTGATGAGGGAAGCCCTGGCTCAGAAACTGGCGCAGGGTGGCCACGCTCTGGGCGAGGACGTGCTCTTCGTTGTAGACGGGGATGACGACATCGACGCTGGACATGGCTCAATGCCTAAAGTGACGAATGCCGGTAAAGACCATGGCTATACCGCGGGCGTCCGCCGCTTCGATGACCTCCTGGTCGCGGATGGAGCCGCCGGGCTGGATGACGGCGGTGACGCCACCGTCGGCGGCTAGCTCCACGCCGTCGGGGAAGGGGAAGAAGGCATCGGAGGCCAGAACGGCCCCGCGCGCTCGGTCTTCGGCCCGGCGCAGGGCCAGATGGACGCTTGTCACCCGGTTGGGCTGGCCGGCGCCCATGCCCAACAGCGTGCGGTCTTTGACTATGACGATGGAGTTGGACTTGACATGTTTGACCACCTTCCAAGCGAAGCGCAGGTCGGCCAGCTCCTCCTCGCTGGGAGCGCGCTTGGTCACCACGTTCAGCTCGATGGCGTCGTCCAGGTAGGCGTCGGGCTCCTGGGCGAGGAAGCCGCCGGAGACCCGTCGGTATTCCAGGGCAGTAGCACAGCCGACAGCCGCTTCCTCATCGAGCTGGAGGAGGCGCAGGTTCTTCTTCTTCTGCAGGATAGTCAGAGCCTCCTCTGAGAAGGCAGGGGCGATGACGATCTCATAGAAGGTCTTGCCGATCTCTTCCGCCGTCTCGCCCGTGAGCTCTCGGTTGACGGCGACGATCCCTCCATAGGCGGAGACGGGGTCGCCGGAGAGGGCGCGGCGATAAGCCTCGGCCAGGTCTTGGTGGCAGGCCAGGCCGCAGGGGTTGGTATGCTTCACCACCACGGCCGTCGGCTCGGCGAAGTCCAGGGCGGCCCGCCAGGCGGCGTCAGCGTCCAGGAAGTTGTTGTAAGAGAGGGCCTTGCCGTGGAGCTGGTCCGCGGCCACGATGCCCCAGGTCCGCCCTCCCCAGAGGACGCTCTCCTCCCGATAGACGGCCGCCTGCTGGTGGGGGTTCTCGCCGTAGCGCAGGTCGAACAGCTTGCTCAGGGAGAGGGTGAGCTGCTGGGGGAGCGCTTCCTCCTCTGCTCGCAGGTATTGTGCGATGGCTGTGTCGTAGGCGGCCACGTGCTGGAAGGCCTTCAGCGCCAGGCGACGCCGCTCCTCCTTGGGCACGCCTCCGCCCCGCAGGAGGTCCAGCAGGCTGCCGTAGTCCCCAGGGTCGACCACCACCAGCACGTGGGGGAAGTTCTTGGCGGCGGCGCGGATCATGGTCGGCCCGCCGATGTCGATGTTCTCCAGGGCGTCGTCCAGGCTCACGCCGGCCCTGGTCACCGTCTCTACGAAGGGGTAGAGGTTGACGGCCACCAGGTCGATGGCCTCGATGCCGCTGTTGGCCAGCTCCTCCAGGTGCGAGGGCTGGTCGCGGCGGGCCAGGATGCCCCCATGCACCGCCGGATGAAGGGTCTTCACTCGCCCGTCCAGGATCTCGGGGAAGCCGGTGAGCTTCGACACGCTGGTGACTGCGACGCTCGCTTCGGCCAGGGCCTTGTGGGTGCCGCCGGTGCTGTATACTTCGAACCCCAGCTCGGCCAGCCCCCGCGCGAATTCTACAACGCCCGTCTTGTCGGAAACGCTTATGATCGCCTTCAACTATCGTACTCCTCGTATTCCTCTTCGATCTCCTCGAACTGCTTGGCTATCCCACGAGTTACTTCGCCGCTGCCGCCGCATAGGGGACAGGGCACCAGCCCGCCCTCCAGGTTCTCGATGCCCTGGAACTCCATGAGACTGTCCCCCTCCGTCCATACGTAGGTGCGGTCGGGGTCGAAGTCGTCGATGCGGAAGGGGCGCTGCGTGCGGCCGTCCTCGTCGATGTAGGCCAGGTCCGAGAGGCGCTCCAGATGTTCCTCGAAGAACGCGCGCAACGCCTCTCGCGCGTTCTTCGCCTCAATGTCTTCCTCCCAGTTCATCTCACCGTGCCTGAGGAGGCCCCGAAGCTCCTCCGAGGAGCGGGTGTACTCGGAATCGAACCGGATGCCGTGCGGCCTGCGCGCGACATAGTAGATACGGAAGTTGGGCATGCGTGAGCGCTCCTACTCTATGGTCGCCCGCCGTTCGCCCTTCTGGGCGATAACCTCCCCCACCACCAGCGCCTCGGGCACTTGCTCTCGCACCGCCTCCACGTCTTCGGGGGCGCAGACCACTATCATCCCCAGGCCCATGTTGAACGTGCGGTACATCTCGTCTTCCGCCACGTTGCCCCGCTCCTGTATGAGGCGAAAGATGGGTTGCACCGGCCAGCTCCCCCGGCGCAAGCGCGCGGCCAGGCCCTGCCCTGAGCCCGCCGAAGGGCCCTCGGGCAGGATGCGGGGCACGTTGCCCGGTATGCCGCCGCCAGTGATGTGGGCGATGCCTTTCAGCTTGGCGAAGACAGGCTTCAGCTCATTGTAGTAGCAGCGGTGGGGTGTCAGCAACGTTTCCCCTGGCGTGCCCTCCAGGTCGGGGTGGGTGCGGTCCAGGCGGGCTCGCTCCTCCTCTGGGTCGCCGCCCAGGCCCACGCCGAAGACCTTCCGGGCTAGAGAATAGCCGTTAGTATGCAGGCCGCTGGAGGGCAGGCCCAGCAGCACATCGCCCTCGCGGATGGTGCCGCCGTCGATGATCTGGCCCCGCTCGATCACGCCCACGATGAAGCCCACCAGGTCGAAGTCCCCTCGGCCGTAGATGTCGGGCATGTCCGCTGTCTCGCCGCCCAGGAGGGCACAGCCTGCCGCCTGGCAGGCCGAGGCCACCCCCTGGACGATAGCCGTCTTTTCTTCGTCCGGCAAGCCGCTGCTGGCCAGGTAGTCCAGGAAAAAGAGGGGCTCGGCGCCCGTAGTAAGGACATCGTTAACGCAGTGGTTCACGAGGTCGATGCCCACCGTATCGTAGCGACCAACGAGGGCAGCTATCTTGAGCTTGGTGCCCACGCCGTCGGCACTGGCCACCAGCACGGGGTCTCGATAGCCGCTCAGGCGAAACAGACCGCTGAAGGGCCCCACGCCCGCCAGCACCTCGGGCCGCTGGGTGGCCCTGGCTAGCTCCTTGATGCGGTCGACCAGGCGAGCGGCAGCATCCACGTCGACGCCCGCCTGGGCATAGGTCATACTCTTGGGGGGATGAGCCTCTTCCATGAGAGGCTAGCGTCGGTCTTGCTCCCAGGTCCAGGCAGCCATCACCGGCTCGGGCTTCTCGCCGGCTCGCGCCGGCCGCCGCTCGAAGACCAGCTTGTCCATCTGGAGCTGGACGTCCATGGGGTACTCTCCGGTGAAGCAGGCCATGCAGAACGTGTCGCGAGCCTGGCCCACTGCCCGCAAGAGGCCCTCGATGGTCTGGTAGGCCAGGCTATCGGCGCCGATGTGGCGGCAGATGTCCTCCACCGAGTTGTGAGAGGCGATGAGCTCCCAGCGGGTGGCCATATCGATGCCCAAGAAGCAGGGGTTGCGGATCGGCGGAGCGGTGATGCGCATGTGCACCTCGCGCGCGCCAGCTCTGCGCAGCATCTCCACCACCCGCGGCGTAGTAGTACCGCGAACGATGGAGTCGTCCACCACCACCAACCGCTGCCCCTCCAACAGTTCCCGCAGGGGGTTGAATTTTAGATAGACGCCCACATCCCGCAGGCGCTGGTCGGGCTGGATGAAGGTGCGCCCCACGTAGCGGTTCTTGACCAGGCCCTCGGCGTAGGGGATGCCTGACTGGTGGGAGTAGCCGATAGCGGCCGGGATGGCCGAGTCCGGCACGCCGATAACCAGATCGGCCTCCACAGGGTACTGGCGCGCCAGCTCCGCCCCCATAGCCATGCGCACAGGGTAGAGGAGCTTATCCCGCAGGATGCTGTCGGGCCGCGAAAAGTAGATGTACTCGAAGATGCAGAGCGCGTCGCGCTGGCGGCGCACCGGCTTGTAGGAGTTGACACCGTTCTCGTCAATGTACAGGGCCTCGCCCGGCTCCACCTCACGCAGGAAGGTTGCCCCCAGGTGATCCAGGGCGCAGCTTTCCGAAGCTACCACCCAGCCGCCGTTCAGGGAGCCCAGGCAGAGGGGGCGAATGCCATAGGGGTCGCGCATGGCCAGGAGCCCGATCGGGCTGATCCCCACCACGCAATAGGCCCCCTGGATCCGCCGCATAACGTAGCCCAAACGCTTCTCCCAGGTGGTCCCGGGAGCCGCCGCCAGCAGGTGGGCGATGATCTCCGTATCGGCTGAGGTTTCGAAGCTATAGCCCTGCTCCTCTAGGTCGTGACGCAGCACCTCGGCGTTCACCAGATTGCCGTTGTGCCCCAGAGCCAGTGGCCCGCGGGGGCCCTCCAGATAGAAGGGCTGGGCATTCTCAGGTCGGCTGGAGCCGGTGGTCGAGTAGCGGGTGTGGCCTACGGCGATGTGGCCGGGCAGATAGGACAGGTCGGCCTCGTCGAAGACCTGAGAGATGAGGCCCATGCCGGTGCGGAGATGAATCTTCGTACCGTCGGCAGTGGCTATGCCTGCGCTTTCCTGCCCTCGATGCTGAAGAGCATACAGGCCATAGAAGGTAGTCCTGGCTACGTCTTCCTCTGGCGCATAGACGCCGAAGACGCCGCACGACTCTCGCAAGCCGGAAAGTAAACTCATCCCCTGCCTAGCGCCCCATCCTGACAGCGGCGATTTGGCAGGAAGCCACAGCAGTTAGTCCGTTAAACGACCTAAGCTGCAATCGGGGTTGGTGCACTTGCCACCCGGGCTCAGCTTTTTGCCGCAGAAGAGACAGTGAGTGTTCTCCCACCACAACAAATACGCTAGCCCCCCTATCGTCGTGATCAAGGGCATCACGACTGCGACTGCGAGTACTAGCGCCCGCTTCCTCATCCAAAAGGCCTGCCCCCAGGCGTTATCATTGTAGCATCTAGTCCAATAGCGGTCAAAGGCACTCCCCTGTGCGCAAGGCAAGGGTTGCGGGCTATCCGGAAAACCCCTGGCGACCCTCACCCATCGTATGCTTGAGTTCGACCATCATGCAGCGGTTCATCACCACGGCCATCCCGGCGCGACGAGCTCGGGCGGCCGCTCTTGAAGCGTTGACCGACGGCAAATGGGAACGTTGGAGGACCGTTCTCGCCGTCCCCATCGTTGTGGGAGAGGGGCTGGTTTGTATCTATCTCCATGGTGGGGTGCATCCTGCGCTGGCTCAAGAACTGGCGCAGGGGTTGACAAATCGTGTATAATAGCGCAAACCTTGTGTATCCTAGCATTGCCTGTGTGGAGGCAGGCAGGGGGAAGCTGTGGAGGTGGTGCTAGGGTGACTAAGAGGTCTTTTGACGGCGGAGGTTTGTTATTAGACGCAAGCTTATCCCCCGTCGGCAGGGCGGTCCTGATTCGACGGGTCGAAGCAACTCGCTCAAGATAGCGGTCCCTACTCTCACAAGAAGCACAAATCGAAGGCATTATCTACACACTGTAGTACTAGTCACCGTAATCATTGGTACCCTTCTCGCCGTTTGGCCTGGCCCACGCGCTATCATCCAGGCCAATTTTGCTACTGAGGTGCCATTCTTCCCATCGAAGCAGGTTAGCAGCGAGTCCTACAGGGACGGTTACCTGCGAGCCACTGTTCTGCTCACTACCGACACGGGGCTGGGTCCTATCGATGTGCTGGCGGCCAGTTCATCGCCGCAGATCCCTCCAGTGGAAGAGCCCGTGCAGGCCACGGACACGCTGGAACCCGCAGTGGAAACAACCCCTGAGCCCGAGGACGTCTACTTCACCTACGTCGTCCAGGAGGGTGATACGGCGGCCTCCATTGCTGCTCGTTTTGGCCTCGAGCTGGAATCCCTGCTTTGGAACAACTCTCACCTGCGGACCGACCCCGACCTTCTTCTCATCGGCCAGGAACTGACTATCCCCACCAGGGACGGCATCCTCTACACCGTCAGGCTGGGCGATACCCTGCTCGACGTCGCTGATATCTATGAGGCGGATGTCAATAGCATTGTCGGATTGAGCTCCAACCAGATAGGGGACCCCGATAGCGTTCTGGAGGGAGCCGTCTTGTTGCTGCCTGGCGCGGTGCCGCCTCCGCCTCCGCCGCCGGCGATGACGCCCGAACCCTTCTTCGCCGCCGCTGCTCCAGAGGAGGCCTCTCCTGCCGAGGACTTTTCGCCTCCACCGCCCGCTGCTTCAGCCGCGGTCAGCGGCTTCATGTGGCCGCTGGCGGGTTACATCAGTGACTACTTCGGCACGCCCAGGGGCGCTGGCACCTACCACTCGGGCATTGATATCGTTGCCCCCAGCGGCACTCCCATCGTGGCGGCCGCTGGCGGCCAGGTAGTGCTCGTATCCGCCGGCGGTGGCTACGGCAACTACGTGGTCGTCCGCCACGATAACGGCTACGAGACGCTCTACGCCCACCTCTCGGAGATATACGTGGTGCAGGGGCAGTGGGTAGCTCAGGGCGAGGCCGTCGGCGCGGAGGGCGCCACTGGCTGGGCCACGGGCCCTCACCTCCACTTCGAGGTAAGGGTGGGCGGCGCCGCCGTCGACCCTCTGGCCTATCTACCTTAGAGGCCAGGACAAGCCCTCGGCCGTCTTATCGCTTGTAGTCGAGCACTATCACCTGGGTCTCGTGGGGTAGGTTGCTAGGGTTAAACGAGACCTTGGCCAGTGGTTCCACCTGGGTCAGGCCCATTTCCGTGAGGAAGCCCTGAAGGGGGTTCAGAGGGGCTGTTGAGAGGGCCGTCTTGTAGTGCATGGGGATCACCACCGCCGGTTCTAGCAGGCCCACCACCTCGGCGGCTGTGTGAACGTCGATGGTGTTCTTCGCCCCCACAGGAATAAGCAGCACATCCACCCCGCTCATGTCCTCCACTTGCTCCGGCGTGGGCAGATGGCCCAGGTCCCCCAGGTGGCAGAGGCGAATGTTGTCCATCTCGATCATATAGACGGTGTTCTTGCCTCGTACGGAGCCCTTCTGCCCGCCGTGGTAAGTGACGATTCCAGTAATGAAGGCGCCCGCTACCTCATATTCGCCAGGGGCTGTGATGACGATGGGCGTCCCGGTCACCGCTTTCAGGTAGCTGTGGCCAGGGTGATCGTGGCTTATGGTGACGATGTCAGCCGTGAGTTTGCCGATAGAGTGGCCGGTGGCAGGGGAACAAGGGTCAGTGATGACCACAGCCGCGCGACTGCGCAGACGAAAGCAGGAATGACCGAGCCAAGTAATCTCCATCAGGCGACGGCGCTACCCAACCTCCTCTTCAACCGGGGAACTCGCCTCTAGGGCAGTGGGGAACGAAAACTATTCGGGAGGCGGTTCGCCTTCCTCCTCTTCGGCGCCGCGGCGGCGCCACCACATGAGCGCTGCCAAGGCCCCGCCTACGGCGGTGAGCAACGCTATTAGCATACGCAAAGGGTGCCCCTTGCCACGCTCCTCCTCGCCTCCAGGGGTCTCCTCTTCTGCCATCGCGGTCATCTCCTTCCCGCTTGTGTAAGTCCCCAACCAGCACCCACCCGGCTGCCGTCAAGCAGGTGCGCGGGGAGTATAGCAAAGGCGTAGGCAGGCGGTCAACACTTGACACGCTTTCCAGGCCGATGCTAAAGTGGAATAGGAATTAGCACTCTCAAGCTTAGAGTGCTAATTTCCCCTTTGGGAGTACTCGATATGCTGACCGATAGAAGGGCGCGCATTCTCGAGGTCGTCGTTAGGGAGTACGTTGACAGCGCCACCCCCGTCGGTTCGGGGACCATAGTGCGCAAGTACGGCCTCAAGGCTTCGCCGGCCACTATCCGCAGCGAGATGGTGTGCCTGGAGGAGGAGGGCTATCTCACCCAGCCTCACACCTCGGCCGGCCGAATCCCCTCCGATAGGGGTTATCGCCACTATGTAGAGAGCCTGATGGAGGAGGAAGAGCTGTCGGAGGAGAGCAAGCGCACCATCCGCCACCAGTTCTATCAGGTGGGGCCAGCTCTCGAGGCCTGGGCCGAGCTGGCGGCGGCCATTCTCGCTCGCTCAGTGGAGAACCTGGCCCTGGTCACCGCTCCTCACCCTGCCCGCGCTCGCCTGCGCCGCCTGGAGCTGGTGAAGACCGGCGATGTCCTGGCCCTCCTTATCGTTGTGTTTCAGGAGGGGCATCCTCGTGAGGAGACCCTCGCCCTGGATCGAAGCATCTCCCAGGACGAGTTGACCCGAACGGCCCAAAGGCTCAGCCGGCTGTTTGCCGGCCTATCGGCAGGACAGATGCAGCAGCAAACGGTGGAGCTATCCCCCTTCGAAGATGAGGTCACCCAGGCTATCATTCGCGTCCTGCAGGTAGAGGACGAGTCCAGCTACGAGCCCGCCTACCTGGACGGCCTGCGCAACGTCCTGCGCCAGCCCGAATTCTCCCAGCCGCAGACGATGCTCGATTTCCTGGATGTCCTGGACGAGCGCAGCCTGCCCAGGCTTATCCCCTTCCACTGGGTGGTTCCTGGCCACGTCACCATTATCATCGGCGCTGAGAACCCTGAGGACACCATGCGTCACTGCAGCCTGGTAGTCGCTCGCTACGGTCAGCCGGGCGGCATGACGGGCGCCCTGGGGGTACTGGGACCAACTCGCCTGCCCTATCCGCGGGCCACCTCCATGGTGCGCTACATGGGCTCCCTCCTGGGCGAGCTGGTGGGTCTATACTACGCTTAGGAGGCTTTTGGCAGACAAAATGGCTGACGAGCAAGAGAGAGAGAGCGGCGAGCAGGGCGCCCCGGGCGGCGACCCGTCGGAGGCAGAGGCCCCGGCCGAGCCGGAGACCCTGGAAGCTGCCAGGAACCTGTTGCAGGAGGAGAAGGAGAAGGCCCAGCGCCTGCTAGCCAACTGGCAGCGCGCCGAGGCCGATTTCGTTAACTACAAGCGCCGCGTGAAGCAGGAGCGCGACGAAGCGAAGCGCTTGGCCAACGTTGCTCTGATCATCAACATCCTGCCCGTCCTCGATGACCTGGAGCGGGCGCTGTCCAGCCTGAACATCCAACTGGTCGGCCTCACCTGGTTCGATGGCATCCGCCTTATCTACCGCAAGCTCCAGCTCGTGCTGGAGAGCGCCGGCGTGAGCCTGATCGAGGCCGAGGGCCAGCCCTTCGACCCCCGCTTCCACGAGGCCGTGATGTACGGCGAGGGCGAGGAGGGCAAGGTGGTGGCCGAGGTGCAGCGCGGCTACAAGCTGGGCGACCGCGTCCTGCGCCCGGCCATGGTGGTGGTGGGCAAGGGCAAAGAACAGAAGGAAGAGAAGCCCACGGAAGGGGAAGAAGGAGAGTCGTAGCTGCAGGGCTTCAGCCCTGCCCCGGCCAGCCCGGCAGACCTAAAGGTCTGCAGCTACGAGCGTCAGGGATGAGGATAGGAAAGAGCGGAGGCATGAGCTATGCCTAAGGTAATTGGAATCGACTTGGGAACGACCAACAGTTGCGTGGCCGTCATGGAGGGCGGCGAGCCGGTTGTCATCCCCAACGCCGAGGGAGGCCGCACCACGCCCTCGGTCGTCGCCATGAGCAAGAACGGCGAGCGCCTCACCGGCCAGGTGGCCAAGCGCCAGGCCATCACCAACCCCGATAACACCGTCTTCAGCATCAAGCGCCTCATGGGCCGCCGCTTCGAGGACGCCGAGGTCCAGCGGGACGTTAAGATCCTGCCCTACAAGCTCGACGCCGCCGATAACGGCGATGCCCGCGTCTGGATGGGCGACCGCTCCTACTCCCCCGCCGAGGTCTCCGCCATGGTCCTCCAGAAGCTGAAGACCGACGCCGAGGCCTATCTGGGCGAGAGCGTCAGCGAGGCTGTGATCACCGTCCCCGCTTACTTCAACGACAGCCAGCGCCAGGCCACCAAGGCCGCCGGCGAGATCGCTGGCCTCAAGGTCCTGCGCATCATCAACGAGCCTACCGCGGCCTCCCTCGCCTATGGGATGGACAAGAAGGAGGAGAAGGTCATCGCCGTCTACGACCTGGGCGGCGGCACCTTCGACATCTCTATCCTGGAGATCGGCGAGGGCACCTTCCAGGTCAAGTCCACCAACGGCGACACCCACCTCGGCGGCGATGACTTCGACCAGCGGATCATCGAGTGGCTGTGCGACGAGTTCAAGCGCGACCAGGGCATCGACCTCAAGAAGGATCGCATGGCTCTCCAGCGCCTGAAGGAGGCGGGAGAGAAGGCCAAGGTCGAGCTGTCCAGCGTCATGCAGACCGAGATCAACCTGCCCTTCGTCACCGCCGACGCCAGCGGCCCCAAGCACATGAACATCGTCCTCACTCGCGCCAAGCTCGAGCAACTTGTCGGCGACCTGGTCGAGCAGACCGTCGGGCCCTGCCGCCAGGCCCTGGAGGACGCCGGTGTCACTGCCGCCCAGGTAGGCGAGGTTATCCTGGTCGGCGGCCAGACCCGCATGCCCCTCGTGCAGGAGACGGTGAAGAAGTTCTTCGGCCGTGAGACGCACAAGGGCGTCAACCCCGACGAGGTGGTCGCCATTGGCGCCGCCATCCAGGCCGGCGTGCTCAAGGGCGAGGTGCGCGACGTCCTTCTCCTGGACGTGACGCCCCTCACTCTGGGCATCGAGACCCTGGGCGGCGTTGCCACTCCCGTTATCCCCCGCAACACCACCATCCCCACCGCCAAGAGCCAGATCTTCACCACCGCCGCCGACAACCAGCCCAGCGTCGAGGTCCATGTATTCCAGGGCGACCGGGCCATGGCCGCCGACAACAAGTCGTTGGGCCGCTTCCTTCTCGACGGCCTCCTGCCGGCGCCTCGAGGCATGCCCCAGGTCGAGGTGAGCTTCGACATCGACGCCAACGGCATCCTCAACGTCAGCGCCCGCGACAAGGGCACCGGCCGCGAGCAGAAGATCACCATCGTCGCTGGCTCTGGCCTCTCCAAGGAAGACATCGAGAAGATGAAGCAGGAGGCGGAGACCTACGCCGACGAGGACCGCCGCCGCCGCGAGGAGATCGAGCTGCGGAACCAGGCCGACAGCATGGCCTACCAGGCCGACAAGACCCTGCGCGAGCTCGGCGACAAGGTCCCGCCCGAAATGCACACTGAGGTCGAGGCCAAGGTGAAGGAGCTGCGCGACGCGCTCCAGGGCACCGACGCCGAGGCCGTCCGCGGCGCCCTAGCTGGCCTATCGGAGGCTATGCAGAAGATGGGTGCCCACGTTTACGGCCAGGCAGGCGCTCCGCCGCCGGAGGGCGGCCCGCCGCCCGGCCCCGAGGGCGAGGGCCCCGCCGACGAAGGCACCGTCGAGGGCGAGTTCCGGGAGGTGTAGGGCCGGTCACACGGAGGGCCGAGGCGGATGCGTCGGCCCTTTTGTTTGGAGCATTCGCCAGCCCGCTACCCGCGCGAACATCGTTTCGGTTATAATAGGGGAGACGCGGGCACGTTGGGCTGTAGTAGAATAATTCCCGTTGCTCGCCGTTCTCAGCATGGAGAACCTTGTCGAGTGACCCTTGCGTCCACAACCTGACCCCTCCTTTAGCATAGGGAGCGCTGTCGATGCCAAGAAGTCCGCAGACTATTCCCGCGAAAAGCGAAGTCCTTATATGGGCGCGTGAAGCGAGCGGCTATACCAGAGGCGAAGCAGCTAGGCTACTTGGTCTGAGAGACCCCGAACTCGCCGCGATCGAGAGTGGCGAGATACTGGTAACCAGCGCGGTTTTCCAAAGGATGATCACAGCCTATCGTCAAGTAGAGTCCGTCTTGCTCCTTCCCTACCCCCCTGCAACTGACCCCTTGCCAGCGGACTACCGGACGACTGGCACTGCGCCGGCAACTCTAAGACCACAGACGTTGCTCGTGATCCGGGAGGCGCGGCGAATTCAGCACTACGTCAGTGACCTGGTGGCCGAAGACAGGGAGCTGCTTCTACGCGCCGAGCTTCCCCTTGCCTCCTTCTCCGACAGTCCTGAGGGCCTAGCTGCTAGGGAACGGGCGAGATTGGGCGTGACGATCGACATGCAGCAAAGATGGAGCCCAGGTGCCGAAGCATTCGATCAATGGAGGGCGTGCGTCCAGGACTGTGGCATTCTCGTGCTTCTAAAGAAGATACCCTGGGAGGACTGTCGCGGGCTTTCCCTCTGGGATGAACAGTTGGTTCCCGTCATCGTCGTCAATTCTGAAGACGCAGACAACGCCCGCATCTTCACACTGTTTCACGAGTACGCCCATCTCATGCTGCGCGAGTCCGGTGTTTGCATAACGGAGCCCGTCCTAACCCATCGACGGCAGGTCGAGCTCTGGTGCAACAGCTTTGCCGCCAATCTTTTGGTGCCCTCTGACGAATTGCGGCGTTCAGTTGAAACGTGCTTTCCGGACATTCGCCCGGCAGATTGGACTATCAAACACGTCCAGCGGTTGGCGGTCACCTTTCGTGTCAGCAGGTACGTGATGGCCAGGCGCCTGAAGGAACTGAGCATTAGCGACTTTTACGACAAGCACATCTCTGAACTGCGGCGGTTCGACAAGAAGCCTAAGCGAGAGGGCACCGAGCCTCCACGCGTCAGGCCGGAGATACAGAGGCTATCCGAAGTCGGCACCGGCGTGGGAGCTGTACTCTTGGATGCATGGAAGGGCGGCCTGATCGACGCGGGCGAAGCGGCTGACATTCTCAACCTCCGCACAGACGACCTGCAGCCGTTCCAAGAGCGTGCCGAGATGAAGCGACGCCGCCGAAGTGCATGACTCAGGCACGGCTTTGGTCGGCATTCTTGTTGGATACGTCGTGTCCAATGCGGCTCGACGGGCGCGATCGGCCTCCACCTAGTCCACCCGCATACTCTGACCAAGAACGCCAGCAAGTCTGGGAAGGTCTTATAGCCCTCGCCCAAGAAGGAAGGCTCAAGCTAATCAAGCAAGTCAAGGGAGAGCTGGAACGCCGGCATCCCGCCGCGCTTCGGCGTTTGAAAGCCATCAAAGGCACGAAGATGCCGCGTGTGAACAACGAACTCCGGTTGCGGTATCAGTGGCTGCTTGCGCAATACCCAAAGCTCATCCCGGATGATCCCCGCTTCGACCCAGCCGATCCTTGGCTCGTGGTTTCGGCGCAACAGTATGGGTTCACCATCGTGACGGAGGAACTGCCTACAAGCGCCAAAAGAACTAGGCCCAGGCGTGGCCCTCCTATTCCCGATCTCTGTGACGAGCTAGGAATCCCCTGGACCAGCCTCCGTGCTCTGGCGGGAGCCGAAGGATGGATCCAATGAACCACCTGTAGTGCTGCAATAGGTGCGCCTTCTTCCTCCCCTTGCCCCTTGCCAGCTCCAATCTGCTACAATAGATTGGTTACCCATGGCTACCACCAAGCGCGACTACTACGATGTTCTCGGCGTTCCCCGCAACGCCAGCGCGGAAGAGATCAAGAAGGCCTTCCGCCGCCTCGCTATGCAGTACCACCCCGACCGCAATAAGCAGGCGGGCGCCGAGGAGCGCTTCAAGGAGATAAACGAGGCCTATGAGGTCCTCTCCGACGCTGAGCGGCGCCTGTCCTACGACCGCTTCGGCCACGACGGCCTCCGCGGCTTCGACCTCGGCCGCCCCTTCGATGGCTTCGACATGGGCGGCTTCGGCGACATCTTCGACGCCTTCTTCGGCGGCACAGGCACCCGCGCCCGCCGACAGGCCCGCCGCGGCAACGACCATCGCTCTCGCCTCACCATTGCCTTCGGGGAGGCGGCCTTCGGCTGCCAGAAGCAGATCGAGGTCACCCGCAGCGAGCTATGCCCTCGCTGCGGTGGCCAGGGCAACGAGCCCGGCAGCCAGCTAGCACGCTGTCCCGCCTGCGATGGCACAGGCGAGGTCAGGCGTGTCCAGCGCAGCCTCTTTGGCCAGTTTGTCAACGTCGCCGTCTGCCAGCAGTGTGGCGGCGAAGGGCGCATCATCACCGAGCCCTGCCGCGACTGTCGCGGCAGCGGCCGCCAGCGCCACCGCCGTCGCCTCGAGGTCAAGATTCCCGCCGGCGTCGACGATGGCTCCCAGATGCGTCTCCGCGCCGAAGGCGACGCCGGCCTGAACGGCGGCCCGCCGGGCAATCTCTACGTGGACATCCATGTGGAGCCCCATGAGCTCTTCCAGCGCGAGAACAGCGATATCATCCTCGACCTGGGCATCAACATCGCTCAGGCCGCCCTCGGTGTGCAGCTCAAGGTTCCCACCCTCGATGGGCCCCACAACCTCAAGATCCCGCCCGGCAGCCAGAGCGGCCGCGTCTTCGTCCTCAAGGGCAAAGGCATCCCCTACCTCCGCGGTCAGGGGCGCGGCGACGAGCTTGTGCGAGTGCGCGTCATTGTCCCCACCAACCTCACCCCTGAGCAAAAGCGGATGCTAAAGGATTTGGGCGATACCCTGAGCGCGTCCGAAGACTCCCAGGATGACAAAGGCCTCCTGGGCAAGATCAAGGATGCCCTGCCGTAGGATGTTCTATCACCGAGTTGCAGCGAGCCCCGGGCGTAGTATGCCATCTGGAGTGAGACCCTTCGCTACGCTCAGGGTGACAGCATGGCCTAGCGTCATTCTGAGCGGAGCGAAGAATCTCAGCGGCGATGTGGGCAAAATGGCAAGATCCTGCCCTGAGCAAAGCGAGGGGATGCGTCGCCACATCTTGGAGACAGTACGGGGCTAGGACTTCCTCCCAGGGTCGGAAGGCGCCTCTGAACAAGGACATTCGCTCGTAGCCGTTGCGTCATGCCCTCGAGAAAGCAATCGCCCGCCCGCTGGCTTGAGCTGAGCGTCGAAGTAGCTCCCGACGCTGAGGAGGCCGTGGCCGACGTGCTTCGGTGCCATGCCCATAGCGGCGTCAGTATCGAGCCAGGCGAGGCGTTGGTGGTAGTCAAGGGCTATCTGCCTGCCGATGGCGACCTCGCCCGTCGGCGGCGGGCCCTGCGCCGGCAGCTGGCTACCCTCGCCTTGCCCTCGCCGGTGCGTAGCCGCTGGCTCAGCGAAGAAGACTGGGCCCACACCTGGAAGGAGTTCTTCCCCGTTCTGCGGGTGAGCCCCCGCTTGGTAGTCTGCCCGACATGGCGCTCGTACCGCCCGCGGGAGAGCGAGGCGGTCATCCGTCTCGACCCTGGCATGGCCTTCGGCACCGGCCAGCACCCCACGACGCTGATGTGCCTGAGGGCCCTGGAGGAGCTTCTGCGGCCGCGGATGGCTGTCCTCGACCTGGGCACTGGCTCTGGTATCCTGGCCCTGGCCGCCGCCAAGCTGGGAGCGACCTCCGTTCTGGCCCTCGACATCGATCCCCAGGCGGTGGCGGTCGCTCGCGAGAATGTGCGCCTGAATGGCCTCGAGGCGCTAGTGCAGGTCGAGGAGGCCAGCCTGGACGACGCGCCGAGGCCCGCCTTCGACCTGGCGATGGCCAACATCAGCGCGGCGGTCATCGTGGAGATGGCTCCGGCCCTGGCAGACGTGTTACGGCCGGCTGGCGTGCTCATCGTTGCTGGCTTCAGCGCTGAGTCAGCGGAGCGAGTATCCAGCGCCCTGGCTCGCACCGGCCTCGTAGTGGAGCGAGCGCTCGCGGACGGCGACTGGCGTGCCCTTGTCGCTCGCAAGCTCTAGCCCCATGCGGCGATTCTTTGTTCCGCGGCAAGCGATAGTCGGCCAGGGGGCCCGCCTGGAGTGCTGGCGGCGTGTCATCGTCGAGGCGGCCGAGCAGAGCCGCCGCCCTCGTCCTCTACCAGCTCAGGCAGCTCAAGCAGAGCCCTACGGCCCTATCTCCGCTTGCGTCCAGGGCAGAGGGTCTACCCGCACCCCGTGCACTATTATCTCCCAGTGCAGGTGAGGCGCCGTGGCCAGGCCGGTTCCTCCCACAGCACCGATGACCTCGCCCTGAGCCACCTCCTGTCCCTCCACGACCAGGACCTGTGACAGGTGGTGATAGCCGCTGAAGACGCCGGCCCCGTGGTCGACGATCACACTGCCGCCCCGCAGGTGCAGCTCGCCGGCGAAGGCTACCCGGCCACTATTGGCTGCCACCACTGGCGCGTCCTGCCCGGCCAGGATGTCAAGGCCTGTGTGGTGGCTGAATGGCCCGCCGTTGAAGCTGCGACTTATGCCGAAGGTGTCCCCTAGCGGGCCGGCAGCGGGCAGGACGAATAGCCCCGACCACAGGCGCTCGGGCGTGACGATGGCGTAGATGGAGGCCAGGAGCTGGCGTTCCTCCTCGATCGCGGTGGGGTCAGTCAGGAGTTGTGACTGCTCGGGCTCCAGTTGAATCAGTTCTTCGGGGAAGGCAGCCTCCACCACCGTCAGCACCACGATGGGCAGGTTCAGCAGTCCGTCTTCGATCACCTGAACCTGGTGTTGGCCGGCCACGAAGTCGGCGGCGACCCCTATCACCGCCCACCAGATATCCCCCGTCCAGAGCATTGGGTAGTGGAGGCCGGCGAACGTTGTGGCGGCGCTGCTAGCAGGTTCGATGTTCCGCAGGCTAACCGTGAATACCTCTCCCTGCTTAACGCTGGCCGGAGAGAGCTCCACCCTGGCCGAATCGGCGGCTGCTGGGGGCTCAGGCGTCGGCGAGGGAGGCGGTTGGGTTGGGGGTGAAGGCGTGGGGGCTGACGTTGGCGTAGGGCTGGCCGAGGGTGATGGGGAAGTGGTGGTGGTGGCAGGGACGGCCGTGGCTGTGAGCAAGGGCTCGGTCTGCATACCTGCCGGCTCGCTCTCGCTGTTCTGGCAGGCCACGAGCGCGAGAGCGATCGCCAGGGCGGCAAGGGCTAGTATTCCCCTTGAGCGAACCATGTCGGGGCGATCTTACCGCAGGAGTATCTTAGGTGCATCCCGCATCATCGCTCCCCTTGGTGGCCTGGAATGGCCCTGGTATAATCGGTAAGCAGGCGGCCTCTGGGCTGGGCTTGGTATAGCCTCCTGATGATTGGGGGACGGAATGAAATCTTGCATCATCGAGACCGCTCTGGGCTGGCTGGGCCTTGTGCTATCCCCCTCCGGCCTGCGAGCGGTCACCTTGCCCCGCCGCGATAGAGAGGCGGTCCTCAGGGAGGTTCTCGCCCTGGGCGCCCGCGAGGAGGTCCGCGACGGTGAGTTCGGCGACCTGCCCGAGCGCTTGCGCCGCTACGCTCGCGGCGAGCCTGTCCCCTTCCCCGATGCTTTGGACTTCTCCGCTGCTACTCCCTTCCAGCGAGCGGTCTGGCAGGCGGCCCAGGAGATCCCCTACGGCCAGAAGCGTAGCTACGGCTGGCTGGCAACTAAGGCGGGCAAGCCGCGCGCGGCGCGCGCGGTGGGCCAGGCGATGGCGGCCAACCCCTGGCCCATTATTGTTCCCTGCCATCGAGTGGTATCATCTAGCGGGCGTTTGGGTGGCTACGGCGGCGGCTTGGATGTGAAGGAGCGACTGCTGCTCCTGGAAGGAGCTATCGATGCTTAAGAGATGGGTTCTTTTCTTTTTGCTGTTCGCCTCCCTTGCGGCTCTCGTCGCTGGTTGCGGGGAAGAAGAGGAGGAAGGCACACGAGCGGCCACAGCAACTCCTACCGCCACTGTGGCGGCCACGCCCGCTGCTACGCCCACCCCCTCCGAGGCAGCCTTCACCCACGGCGTGGCCAGCGGTGACGTCACCGACACCAGCGTCATCCTCTGGACAAGGGTAGACGCAGAGGCAGAGGTCACCGCCGAGGTGGCCTCCGATGGCCAGTTCGAGCAGGTGGCCGCCAGCGAAAAGCTGCAGGCGAAGGCGGAGAACGACTTCGTAGTCAAGGCGGCCATCGAAGGTCTGGAGCCCGACGGGAGCTACTTCTATCGCTTCCTCTCCCCCGACGGCACCGCCAGCCCCACCGGCACCTTCCTGACCGCCCCGGCGGAGGATGTTGCCCGCGACGTTGTCTTTGCCTATTCAGGCGATTCGGCCGACTACCTTCAGCCCTTTACCCTCCTGACTACCGTGCTCCAGGATGACCCCGACTTCTTCATCTACCTGGGCGACACGGTCATCGCCGACCCCGAGGTAGAGGGCGTTCCGATTGCTACCACCCTGCCGGAATACCGCCAGCTCTACAAGAACAATCGAGAGGATGAACACCTGGCCGGGCTGACGGCCGCTACCTCCACCTACGCCATCTGGGACGACCACGAGGTGGTCAACGACTTCGACAGCGAGACGGTCGACCCCGATATGATGGCCGCCGGCCTTCAGGCCTTCTTCGAGTACATGCCCATCCGCCAGAGCCCGGACGACCCCAATCGGCTGTACCGAAGCTTCCGCTGGGGCAAGGACGTGGAGCTGTTCATCCTGGACGAGCGTCAGTACCGCAGCGCCGAGGCCAACTGCCTGGACGAAGAGGGGGAGACGGAGCAGTTCCCCACCCGCATCGGCGACGAGGCCTGTCGGGAAAGCCTCCGCGACCCTTCGCGCACCATGCTCGGCAGCGAGCAGAAAGAGTGGTTCAAGCAGGCGCTCCTGGATTCCGATGCCAAGTTCAAGTTCATTGTCAACGAGGTGCCCATCAGCGAGTTCATCCTCCTCCCCTACGACCGCTGGGAGGGCTACCCCGCCGAGCGAGAGGAGCTGCTCGATTTCATTAGCGACAATGGCATCCAGAACGTCGTCTTCCTGACGACCGACCTCCACGGCGCTGTGGTCAATACCCTGGAGAACGGCTGCATGGAGATAATCACCGGCCCGATAGCCAGGGAGACCATCGGCGAGGAGTTGGAAACTATGGAGGTCTCGACCGACTTGCTCGAAGGGCTTCTCCCCGGTATCACGGACGAGTACTACGAGCTGGACACCTACAACTACGGCCTGGTGAAGGTGCTGACCAGCGAGACCCCCGCCCGCGTGCTCATCGAGATCAAGGACGGCGAAGGCAACCTCATGCACACGGTAGAGATCCCGGAGGAGTAAGGCCGTAGCCTACAGCACCACCGCGCCCTGATCCCCCAGGGCGGCGCTCAGGCGCTGGTTCAGCTCGTCGCAGGCGCGCGCCCTCGGTAGCTCCAGCTCTACCTCGTCGCCGTCCTGCTGCCGGATGGTGAGCACCACCTCGTCCTCCCCCTCGAACCCCTCCAGGGCGCTCATCAACGCTCGCAGGCGCTCCTGATCGCCCTCGGTGTCCTCCGTCTCCCTGAGGGTGACGCGCAGGGCGTGTGCGGCGTTGGCCCTTTGACGCGCGGCAGGAGGGTCAGCGGCAGAATTGCCGCCGTTCGGCCGTGGGTCGCTTCCTTCTTGGTAGGCGCTGGCCTTCTGCACGCTTAGCTGGAGGCGGTCGTTGCGAGTGCGGACACGCACGTTCAAGATGACGATGTTTCCCTCGGTCCACAGATCGCGCGTCTGGTCGTACACATCGGGCCAGACGGTGACCTCCACGCTCCCCGAAAGGTCCTCGATCTCCGCAGCCAGGAAGAGCCGTCCGGCGCGGGTGAGGATCTGGCGCGTGGAGCCGACGACGCCAGCGATCACCAGCTCCCGTCCGGCCATCTCGGCCGAGACCTCACTGCACATGGCGGTGACCCGTCGGCTCAGCGCGCTGGCCGCCCGGCTGAAGGGATGCTCCGAGACATAGACCCCCAGAAGCTCCTTCTCCCAGGCGAGCTGGCTGGCCAGGGCCGCCTCCGCCTCGGCTGGCTCCAGGCTCGGGCCGGAGACGCTCTCCCCGAAGACGTCGAACAGAGTGGCCTGACCCGACTCCCGCACCTTCTGCGCCCTCTGCGCTATGCTGATGAGCCGGTCCAGGTTCGCCAGCAGGCTGCCCCGTCCGCCCAGGCAGTCGAAGGCGCCTGCTTTGATCATGCTCTCCAGTGCTCGCTTGTTGAGATAGCGGCAGTCGACCCGCTGGCAGAACTCCTCGATGGAGGCGAAAGGCTGGCCGCTGTCGCGCGCCTCGATAATCCCCTCCACGATGCCCGCCCCCACATTCTTGATGTTGGCTAGGCCGAAGCGGATAGCCAGGCTGCCGTCCTCCTGTTCCTCCAGCGCGAAGCTGACGCGGCTGTGGTTGACATCGGGCGGCAGAACGCCAATGCCCAGACGAGCGCACTCGGGGTAGGCCTCAGCCACCCGCTGAGCAGCGCCTGCCGGGTGATGCTCGGCCAGCATGAGGACGGCGGTCATGTACTCGGCGGGGTAGTTCGCCTTGAGGTAGGCCGTCTGGTAGGCGATGTTGGCGTAGCAGACGGCGTGGGCCTTGTTGAAGGCGTAGCCAGCGAAGGGCTCGATGAGGTTGAAGACCTGGTCGGCCTGGGCCCCGCTGTACCCGTTGGCCCTGGCCCCGGACAGGAACCGCTCCCTTTCCGCCGCCATTACGGCGGGTATCTTCTTGCCCATCGCCTTGCGCATGACATCGGCCTCGCCCAGGGTGTAGCCGGCGAACTTCTGGGCGATAAGGAGAACCTGATCCTGGTAGACAATCACGCCGTAGGTCTCGTCGAGGACGTCTGCCAGATCGGGGTGGGGGTAGCGGATGTCCTCCAGCCGGTGCTTGGCCCGAGTGTAGGTGGGAATGTGCTGCATAGGCCCGGGGCGGTACAGAGCGACCATGGCCGCCAGGTCCTTGATGGCCGTGGGCTTTAGCTCCTGGATGTAGCGGCGCATGCCGCTGCTCTCCAACTGGAACACCCCGAACGTCTGCCCCTCCCAGAGCGTGGCGTACGTCTTGGCGTCGCCGTCGGGCAGCGCCTGGAGGTCGATCTCCACGCCCCGCGTCTCACGGATGATTTCCACAGCCTTGCCGAGGATTGTGAGGTTGGCCAGGCCCAGGAAGTCCATCTTCAGCAGCCCGATGTCGGCCACGGCCTCCATGGCGTATTGGGTGGTGGGGATGGGTGTGACATCGTCCTCCCTGCCGGCGGGCAGCGCATGAGCTGGCCGCTGCAGGGGGAGGAAGTGAACCAGCGGCTCGGGAGCGATGACCAGGCCGGCGGCGTGGGTGCTGGCGTGACGGGCGACCCCCTCCAGTTGCTTGGCGGTGTCCACCAGCCGGTGCACCTGCTCGTCGGCCTCGTAGATGCTGCTCAGCTCGCCGTTGCCTGTCAGGGCGCGGTCGATGGTCATATTGAGGACGCTGGGCACCAGGCGAGCCACCCGATCCACGTCGGCGTAAGTCATCCCCAGCGCGCGGCCGACGTCGCGGATGGCCGCCTTGGCCCCCATGGTGCCGAAGGTGATGATCTGGGCCACGCGGTCGTAGCCATACTTCTGGGCCGCGTAGCGTATGACCTCGTCGCGGCGATCCTCGGCGAAGTCCAGGTCCACGTCGGGCAGCTCCCGTCGTTCCACGTTCAGGAAGCGCTCGAACACCAGGCGGTAGGCCAGGGGGTCGATGTCGGTAACGCCCAGGCAATAGAGGATGATGCTCGCCGCAGCCGAACCGCGCACGGCCATGAGGATTCCCTGCTCCCTGGCGAACTGAGCGAAGTCGTGCACCACCAGGATGTAGTGGCTGAAGCCCGTCTGCCGCACCACCGACAGCTCGTACTCCAGCCGACGCCGCGGTTCTTCCGAGCCGTTCGGATAGCGACGGGCCAGCCCCTCGTGGCAGAGCTGGGCCAGATAGTCGTCTGCCGCCATGCCTTGAGGAACGTCGGCCTCGGGCAGATGCAACTGCCCGAACTCCAGCTCCAGCTCACACATCTGGGCGATGCGCCAGGTGTTCTCGATGGCCTCGGGCACGTCGCCGAAGAGCTGGCGCATCTCCTCCTCGGACTTCAAGTAGTACGAGTCGGCGTCCCCCGCTAGGCGCATCCGCCGCTCGTCCAGGATCGAGGTGTTGGTGCCGATGCAGAGCAGGATGTCGTGGGTGGGCGCGTCCTCGCGATGAACGAAGTGGACATCGTTGGTGGCCACCAGCGGCAGGCCCGTCTCGCGTGAGAGGCGCACCAGCTTCTCGTTGACCTTGGTGGCCTCGGGGATGTTGTGGTCCTGAAGCTCCAGATAGAACTCGCCGAAGACCTCTCGGTACCACTGGGCTGCTGTCACCGCCTCCTCCCAGCGGCCGTCGGCCAGCAGGCGCGGCAGCTCGCCGCTCTGGCAGGCGGAGAGGGCGATGAGCCCTTCGTGGTGCTCCTGGAGGAGCTCCTTGTCCATGCGCGGCCGGTAGTAGTAGCCCTCAAGGTGGGCCTTGGTCACCAGGGCCAGGAGGTTGCGGTAGCCCTGGAGGTCCCTGGCGAGAAGGGTGATGTGATAAGGACGCCTGTCCTTGGGCTCGCGGGAGCCGCGCGACCCCTGGGCCAGGTAGGCCTCGACGCCGATGATCGGCTTGAGGCCGCGCGCCTTCGCCTCCTTGTAGAAGGCGACAACCCCGTAGAGGACGCCGTGGTCGGTGAGGGCGATGGCCTCTTGCCCCAGCTCCTGGGCACGCTCCATGAGCTGGGGGATGCGGGCCAGGCCGTCCAGAAGGCTATACTCGGTGTGAAGGTGAAGGTGCGTAAACATTTGTTCCTTTGGGGCGCGCAAAGGGTATTATAGCAGCCGCAAGCGGGCGCTGTGCATAGCTTATGTTAATCTCCCCGGGAATTTTTGGCAGCTCACCACACGGCTGTGGGCAAGCGCTTGTCCTCTTGCCTTTGCTCTCTCCAGTCCAGTGGCGGGGTCGTCTGGATCCCCGGCGGCAGCCCGGACGCCGCTTGTGATAGTATACTTGATGCTTGGCGAGCAAGGGCGTCGCGATCATGGCTCCGCCAGCACGCTGTCAACCAACAGGAGGCAAGCCCCATGCCTGAGGTAAAGTTCGGTGTGTTCGTGTGGCCGATGCCCCTCGAGCAGGCCCAGCGGGTGGAGGAGCTCGGCTTCGATTCCCTCTGGATTAGCGAGCACATGCTTTTCTATGTGCCCACCTTCGATGCCATTACCGTGCTGGCTGCCTTCGCAGCCCGCACCCAGCGCATCCTCCTGGGCTCGGCCGTCCTCCTCTTGCCGCTCAGGCATCCGACTGTAGTGGCCAAGGAGGTGGCTAGCCTCGATATCATCTCCAATGGCCGCATCATCCTGGGCGTCGGTGTCGGAGGCGAGTTCCCCCGCGAGTTCGTGGCCTGCGGCGTGCCAGTGAAGGAGCGCGGCAGGCGAACCGATGAGGCTATCGAGGTGATGCGCAGGCTGTGGAGCGAATCGGGCGTGAACCACGACGGGCGTTTCTTCCACCTGGAGGACGCCAACATGCAGCCTAAGCCCGTCCAGAAGCCCGGCCCGCCCATCTGGATAGCAGGGCGCTCGGAGGCAGCCATCAAGCGCGCTGCCAGGCTAGGCGATGGCTACATGCCCTATCTGTTCAGCCCGGAGCGCTATCGCGACAGCCTGGAGAAGCTCTCAGCCTTCGCCCAGCAGCGCGGACGCGACCCGACCACCATCGAGCCCGGCATGTATCAGTTCATCTGCGTGGCCGATACCTATGAGGAGGCCCGCCAGCGCGCCATCCAGGACCTCAGCATCCGCTACAACCAGCCCTTCGACCGCATCGTCGACCGCTACTGCGTGCTGGGCACGCCCGACCAGTGCGCCGAGCGGCTGGGCCAGTACGTGGAGGCCGGCGTTCGCCACCTCATCCTCGTGCCTATTCCTTCGTCCCGCGGTCTGGACGCCGACCTTGAGACCTACGCCCGCGAGGTGGTGCCCACGGTGCGGGCGGCCCTGAATTGACGCTCGTCTCACGGGTAGGTTATGCTTTTTGTGAGGGGTTTGACCTGAGGACGAGAGGAGACTCATGGCAAAGATAACTACTGAGGTCGTCGAGGAGGTGCTGGACGAGATCCGGCCAGCTCTTCGGGCCGACGGCGGCAACGTCGAGTTGTTGGAGGTTAGCGAGGACGGCATCGTCAAGCTGGAGATGGTAGGCGCCTGCGCTGGCTGCCCCATGGCCACGATTACTCTCAGGGCGGGCATCGAGCGCATACTCTTCGAGCGCATCCCCGATCTTGCGGGTGTGCAGGCCTTCAGCAACGGTCGGCCCGTGGGAGACCTGTAGTCCATCGGAGGCGACGATCGCTAGAAGCAACCGATAGGACAGGAGCAGAAGGGGCGCCGCAAAGGCGCCCCTTTTCGGTTGTCCTATAGCCAGGTGGCCTAGTCTGGCTCCTCCAGCTCGAACGCCTTGTGGAGGGCGCGCACGGCCTCGGTCACCTTCGACTCGTCGATGATGCAGGTGATCCGGATCTCGCTGGTGGTGATCAGCTCGATGTTGATCCCCTTGTCGAACAGGGTGCGGAACATCGTGGCCGCGTAGCCGGGTCCGCTCTGCATCCCTGCGCCCACGATGCTCACCTTGGCCAGACTGAGGTCGGACACTATCTCGTCGGCGCCGATCTGCTTGGCGAGCGGCTCCATTAGCCTCATGGCCTTGTCCAGGTCGTTGCGGGCGACGGTGAAGGTGAGGTCGGTGATCTTCTCCACGCTCGCGTTCTGGACGATGGTGTCCACGCTTATGCCCGCGTCGGACAGCGGCCCGAAGAGAGCGGCGGCGATGCCCGGCCGGTCGGGGACGCCGCGCACCGTCACCTTGGCCACGTCCGAATCGTAGGCGATGCCGCTTACCTTGTTTCGCTGCTCTACCATCTCAGTCCCTCCGTGAATCAGAGTTCCCGGCACGTCGCGGGTGCTGGATGCCACCAGTATAGGCATGTTGTACACCTTGCCCAGCTCCACCGCCCGGTTGTGCATGACCCTGGCACCATAGGTGGCCAGCTCCAGCATCTCCTCGTAGTTGATGTCCTTCAGCTTGCGCGCTTTCGGCTCGACGCGGGGGTCGGTGGTGTAGATGCCGTCCACATCGCTGTAGATCTCGCACTTGTCTGCCCCCAGGGCCACCGCCAGGGCCACCGCCGTGGTGTCGGAGCCGCCACGCCCCAGGGTGGTGATGTCCATCTCCTCGCAGATCCCCTGGAAGCCGGCCACGATGACTATCTTCTCCTCACTCAGCTACTTATGGATGCGCTGCGGGTCGATCGACAGAATGCGAGCCCGCCCGTAGCGCGCCTCGGTGCCGATGCCCGCCTGCGCCCCCGACAGGCTGATCGCCGGATAGCCCAGCGCTCGCAGGGCCATGGCCATGAGGCTGCTCGATACGGTTTCGCCGGTGGATACCAGGACGTCCATCTCCCGGTCCTCCGGCTCATCGCTCATCTGGTAGGCCAGCTCGATGAGCTGGTCTGTAGTCTTGCCCATCGCCGAGAGGACCACCACCAGGTCGTCGCCCTTGTCGCTCCGAGCGGCCACCCGTCGCGCTACGTTCTTGATCTTCTCGGCATCCGCCACCGAGGTGCCGCCGTACTTCTGAACAATGATAGCCATCGCTTTCTCTCAACCCTTCTCCACTACTTGTGCTCCCGCATTGCTGGGAGCCGTGACGATCGTGTGGCCTCCTGCGCCCTCCCCGGCCGCTGCCTCGGCCATGGCCTGCGCGATGCCCTCCTCGCTTCCGGAAGCCAGGGCCAGGACAGTCGAGCCGCCTCCCGACAGGAAGACGCCCAGGGCTCCCGCCTGACGCGCCGCCCGGAAGAGGGCTTCCATCGCTGGAAAGACCTTAGCCCGCGCCGGCTGGTGCAGCCGATCGCGCGTGGCCACGTCCAGCAGGTCCACCCTGCCGGAGGCCAGCGCCGCCACCACCAGGGCCGCGTGGCCAATATTATAGACCGCATCCTCCCGCGAGAGGAACTCGGGCAGCACCTGGCGGCTCTCCTGGGTGGGCATCTCCATATCCGGCACGAAGAGGACGGCCTTCAGCCCCTCGGGTGCGGCCAGCCCGGCGTGGAACACGCTGTCACCCTCGCGCACCGCCACCTGCAGCCCGCCGAACAGGGCAGGGGCCATGTTGTCGGCGTGGCCCTCCAGATCAGCCCCCAGCGCTAGGATCTCCTCGCGCTCCAGCGGCTCGCCCAGGAGAGCGTTGGCCGCCAGCAAGCCGGCCGCTCGTGCTACGGCGCTGGCCCCCAGGCCGCGAGCCACCGGTATCTCCTGGGTGAACTCGGCGCTGAGACCTGCCGGCGACTCCCTACCGACGTGCGAGAAGAGTCGCCGCGCTGCCTTCACCGTCATCTCGCCCAGCGGCGGACCCGCCGGCGGCAGGGCCTCCTCCGAGGCGCTGACCACCACCTCCGCCCACAGATCGAGGGCCATCCCCAGGCAGTCGAAGCCGGGGCCCAGGTTGGCGGTGGTGGCGGGAGCGCGGACGGTGATTCTCTTCGCTGGCATGGCTGGTCACGATTCTAGCATCGGCCCCAGCCACGCTCAAGGAGTGTGGTTCTTTCTTTCGCTTCGGTACCGCTAGAGGGGGGCTTGGCGCGATTGGTCAAGGAGAGACTGAAGCCGCTGCCAGATCGTTCGCGTAACCTCTTCGGCGGGGAGGGTGCCGTCCACCACCAGGAAGCGCTCCGGCTCCTCGGCGGCCATCGCCAGGTAGCCCTGGCGCACCCGCTCGTGGAACTCCGCCGCCTCCTGGCCGATGCGGTCCGGCACGTCCTCGCCCCCCTTCGACGAGCTCAGGGCAAGCTCCTGGCGGGCCAGGCCCGTTTCCACCGGCACGTCCAGAAGCACCGTCAGGTCGGGCACAAGCCCCTGGGTGGCCATGCGGTTGGCCAGGCGCACATCGTCGGGGCCCAGGCCCCGCCCGTAGCCTTGATAGGCCACGCTGGAGTCGCCGAAGCGGTCGCAGATCACGACCTCACCTCGTTCTAGCGCTGGCCGGATCACCTCCGCCACGTGCTGGGCGCGGGCGGCCACGAACAGGAAGAGCTCGCTGCGGGGGTCGAGCTCCAGCGAGGGGTCGCTCAGAAGCTCCGCCACGCGCTGTCCCAGCGGGCAGCCGGCGGGCTCGCGGGTGACGGTGACGCTTTGCCCTGCGTCTTCCAGGAGGGTCTTCAGGGCCTGGGTCTGGCTCGATTTGCCGGAGCCTTCGCCCCCTTCCAGGGTGATGAACAGGCCCTGCCTTCGCGAGGTCATGGAGGGGCTACTCGCCCCTGCCGGGCAGGATGCGCACCCGTCGCTGCGGCTCCTGCCCCAGGCTGCGCGAGCTCAGGTTATAGCGCTGGGCCAGCATGTGCTGCAGGCGGCGAATGTAGGCGTTCTGCGGCGATAGCTCCACCGACCGCTTGCCTTTCATGATATCGCCGATGGCTTCCTCCGCTTCCTGGAGGGCAGAGAGGACCGGGTCCTGGCCTCGCTCGCCGCGCATGGAGACGATGCACTGCTCCATCTGGAGCACGGTGTTGCTCTTGATCACGTAGACGGGGACGCCCCGCTCCTCGGCGTCGCGCAGGAGCTGCGGCTTGCGCCGATAGTAGCTGCGAAGGGTGATCAGGGCATCGGCGTCGCCTAAGTGATCGACGATGGTGGCCGCCATGCCCATCTGACGAATGGCCTGCTCCAGTCGGCGGCGGGAGATGCCGAAGGGATAGATGTGCCTCTCGCGACCGGCGGCGACCGGGCCGCGCTCCTCCAGAGCCCGCTTTTGCCGCGCCTGAGCGGGGGAGGCCACCACCTGCATCTGGCTCTCCTTGTCCAGCTCTCGAATCTCAGCGGCCACTTCGTACCCTCGCAGGACGGCGTCCACCGTCTCGCTCACATTGGCGTGCACGGACACCCTCTCCCAGCTCTGGATCTCCACCACCACATCGAAGGTAGGGGGTGCCTTGCGCTCGAGGATGGACTTCTGGGTGCCGCGACGCCGCGCCTCCTCGTCCCCCAGCGTCACTGACTGGATGCCCCCGATGAGGTCGCAGAGGGTGGGGTTCATGATCAGGTTCTCCAGGGTATTGCCGTGGGCGGTGCCCACCAGTTGCACCCCCCGCTCGGCGATCGTCCGCGCTGCTGCCGCCTCCAGGTCGGTGCCGATCTCGTCGATGACGATGACCTCCGGCATATGGTTCTCCACCGCCTCGATCATCACCGCGTGCTGCATTGTGGGCGTGGGCACCTGCATGCGGCGGGCGCTGCCGATACCCGGGTGGGGGATGTCGCCGTCGCCAGCGATCTCGTTCGAGGTGTCCACCACCACCACCCGCTTGTTCATGTCGTCGGCCAGGAAGCGGGCCACCTCTCGCAGCATGGTTGTCTTGCCCACGCCGGGCCGCCCCAGAAGGAGGGTGCTCTGGCCCGATTTCACCAGGTCCTCGATGATCCGGATCGTGCCGAAGACGGCCCGCCCGACGCGGCAGGTGAGCCCGACGATGCGGCCGTGCCGATTACGGATGGCCGATATCCGGTGGAGCGTGCGCTCGATGCCTGCCCGGTTGTCGCTAGTGAACTCGCCGATCCGCGAGACGGTGTATTCCAGGTCGGCCTGGGTCACCTCCCGCTCGCTGAGGATTACCTCCTGCTGGGGGTAGCGAGCCTCCGGCAGGCGGCCCAGGTCGAGCACCACCTCCAGAAGCTCGAAGTTGTCGGGCCGCTCGCGCAGGGGGTCGCGAACGTGCGGCGGCAGCACATCGAGCATGGCGTCCAGGTCGTCGGTTATTCTTAGGGTACTCATTCCATTAGCTCACCGGATAGGGCTGGCGAACCCCCTCGGCTACGGGGACGGCCTCCTCCACAGGTCGAACCAGGCGGTTCACAGAGACCACGTACTCGGCCACTGCCCTGAAGCCCAGCTCCTCCAGCCGGCGGGCCACCGCCTTCTGGTATTCAGGCACCAGACAAAGGATGGGCCGTCTGTCGCCCAGATAGTCGAGAGCCGCCGCCAGCAGGTCGTCCAGGGGAACATCCTTCCTTCGCTGGGACAGCAGGCTGAAGCGACCCGCCCGATTGCCCTTCGAGATGCGCAGCAAGGCCGTGGGCCCTTCTGCTCCCGGCACTATCAGGTGGTGGCAGTGGCCCTTCTCCTGGACGCTCACCCACTCGCGCAGGGTGGCGGCCTCGTTGCGGCGCACGGCTGTGGGCACAGACGCATTGTAGAGCTGGAACAGAGGGAGAGTGTCGGTCAGGCTACGCTCTCGCAGGGGCAGCTTCCCTGGCTCCAGGCCTTGCGGTATCCTATCGATAGCCAGGAGGCGCTCCTTCAGGTAGGGGAAGAAGCCAGCCTGCCGAATCGTCCCCACGAGGTGGCTGTCGGCCTTCAGCCTGAGGAAGACCTTCTCCACGCCAGCTCGTCCCAGTCCCTGGCTCAACCGCTCCAGAAGCGTCCAGCAGACGGTCTCGTTCCCCTGGCTGGTGATCAGGTAGTCCACCTCCCAGGCGCTGGGACTACTGCGCCGCCGCGCTGACGCCAGAGCGCAGGCCCCCAGCCCGCGAACGGCTGTCCAGGTATGACGGTGGCCGGCTAATGGCAGCCACTGCCTCAAGACGTTCTCCAGCAGACGGAACCTCGCCTCCTCCAGACCCAGGCGCTCCCAGGTCTGGGCCTCGTTGCGGCAGGGGAGGCCAAAGGGAGGCTTGCCCGTCGCCCAGAGCGAGGCCAGGAGCACCACATCGGCCGGTCGCAGAGGCCTGATGGCGGCGGCAGGGCTATGCTTGGGCATTCTTGTGCGCTCGCACCATATCGACAAAGTAGCGGTGAAAACGATGGTCTTCTGTCAGCTCGGGGTGAAAAGCGGTGGCCAGGGCATTGGCCTGACGCACGGCAACCGCCTTCCCATTCTCCAGCTTGGCCAGCACCTCCACCCCATCGCTCACCGCCTCCACAATGGGTGCTCGTATGAAGACGGCATGAAAGGGCTGCTGGCCCAGGGCGGGAACGGCCAGATCGGCCTCGAAGCTGTCCACCTGCCGCCCGAAGGCGTTGCGCCGCACGGCGATGGCCAGGGCGCTCAGGGTGGGCCAGTCGAGCTCGCTCGCCCGCTGGGCGAGGACGATCATGCCGGCGCAGGTGCCCCAGATGGGGAATCCGTTCTGGGCCCGCTCTCGCAGGGGCTCCAGGAGGGCGAACTCTGAGATGAGGCGGGCGATGGTGGTGCTCTCGCCGCCCGGGATCACCAGCCCGTCGAGCGCGGCAAGCTCCTCCGGATGGCGCACCTCTTGCGCCGCGATGCCCAGTCGCTGAAGGATCGAGATATGCTCAGCGAAGTCACCCTGGAGCGCCAGGACACCGATGTGGGTCATGCGTTTCTACCAGCCGCGGCTGGCCAACAACTCCTCCTCGCTGAGGGTTCGGATGTCCAGGCCGCGCATCGGCTCTCCCAGCCCGCGCGATACCTGGGCGACGACTTCGGGGTCGTTGTAGTTAGTCACCGCCTTGACGACGGCCCTGCCCCGCCTTTCGGGGTCATCCGACTTGAAGATGCCAGAGCCCACGAACACCCCTTCAGCGCCTAGCTGCATCATCAGGGCAGCGTCGGCGGGGGTGGCCACGCCGCCGGCGGCGAAGTTGACCACCGGCAGCCTGCCGGTCTGGTGCACCTCCTTCACCACCTCGTACGGCGCCCCCAGCGCCTTGGCCTCGGCCATCAGTTCGTCTTCAGGCATAGAGTGCAGCCTGCGGATGCCGTCCATCACCGCCCGCATGTGGCGCACCGCCTCCACGATGTTGCCCGTGCCGGCCTCGCCCTTGGTACGGATCATCGCCGCCCCCTCGCCGATGCGCCGCAGGGCCTCGCCCAGGTCGCGGCAGCCGCACACGAAGGGTACCTTGAACGGCCACTTATCGATGTGATGGGCCTCGTCGGCCGGTGTGAGCACCTCCGATTCGTCGATGAAGTCCACCCCCAGCGCTTGCAGCACCTGCGCCTCGGCGAAGTGGCCGATGCGGCACTTGGCCATCACCGGGATCGTGACGGTCTTCATGATGGCCGCGATCACGCTGGGGTCGGCCATGCGCGCCACCCCGCCGGCGGCGCGGATGTCGGCCGGCACGCGCTCCAGGGCCATGACGGCGCAGGCCCCCGCCTCCTCGGCGATGCGGGCGTGCTCGGCCGTCACCACGTCCATGATGACGCCGCCCTTGAGCATCTGGGCCAGCCCCTTCTTGACGGTATACGTACCCTTCGCCGGGCTCAGGGCAGGTTCCTTCTCCACAGCCATCGTGCCCTCATTGTACTATCTGGCCCTCCCAATAGGCAAGGTGGGGCCGCCGCAGGGGTTGACAGCGTGGTTATTCCGAGTATACTATTAGCGCTTATATAGATACTTTGGACGATAAAGGCGGCTCCCGATGAAGAGGCTGTGGATAGCTCTCGTGGCTTCAGTTGCCCTGGTGGCTGTCTTGGTGGCAGGCTCCGGCCAAGGCGCCCACGGAATAGCGAACCCCGCCGCCGTCTACTGCTACAAGCTGGGCTATCAATACGAAATAGTCGATACGGATAAAGGACAATATGGAACATGTACCTTCTTCGACGGCAGTACCTGCGATGCTTGGAGATTCTTGGAGTGCAGGTGTGGAGGGGAGTATTCCTACTGCGCGATACATGGCTATGACTGGATAACAAAAACGGATGGCCAGAACCCTATTTCGCGAGACTACTGCGTCTGTGTTCTTGATGGGGAAGAGATTGGTGCGGTTACGGAATTCGTCGACGTTGAGGACACATGTGTTGGTCCTCCGTTGGACTCTGACGCCGACGGCTTCCTGGACTCCTTCGAGGCATACGTAGGCACCGACCCCTGGGACGACTGCCCCGACGACCCCAGCGACGATGCCTGGCCGCCGGACATCAACAACGACACCTGGGTGAACGGCCTGGATATTATGCGTTTCAAGCCGGTGCTGAGCGGCCCCTACGACGTCCGCTTCGACCTCAACGCTGATGGCTACGTGAACGTCCTAGACCTCATGATCTACAAGCCGCTCCTGGGCACGTCCTGCACCAACCCGTAGCGCCAGCGCCATCCGCTCACCCTGAGCTTGTCGAAGGGGGAGAGGCCGCTCATGGTTCGACACGCTCGCCATGAGCGGCCAGAAGGGCTCGCCGTGAGCGGCCATTCAATCAGAGGCGCCGCCCTCGCCGATATGCTAACATTGGCCGCGCAGGGGCCGAGAACCATGGAGATAACCCCGCGTGTCCACAGCATACCTGCGCCTCAGGCCTTCTACGCTGGCCCGCAGGCCCCCAACGTCTACCTAGTGGTCGACGGCGGTCAGGGCGCCCTCATCGATGCCGGCTACCCTGACGAGGCCTCCATCACGCCACGCCTGCAATACCTCCAGGGCATCGCCGGCCCTTCGGCAGGCTCAGGCTTCGCCCTGAAGGGCTCAAGCCCGAAGGGGCAGGCCCTCAAGCTATCGCACATCATCGTCACCCACCACCACCTGGACCACTGCGGCGGTGCCCACGCTCTCCGTCAGGCCACCGGCGCTGCCATCTGCATGCACCCGCGAGAGGCACGCCTCCTGAGCGACTGGAGGGCGCACGTCTCCCAGCACGTCGATACCCCCAGCGAGCCGCAGACCATGGTCGAGCGCCTTCGCACCTGGCGCTGGGCTACCGCCCAGGCCACTGCCGATTGCCTGGTGGAGGACGGCGACACGATTCAGGTGGGTGGCCTGACCATCGAGGTGATCCTCACGCCCGGCCACACCCTGGGCTCCATCTCCCTCTACCTGCGGGAGGAGGGCGTGCTGTTCACCGGCGACACCGTGCTCGGCCTGGGCACGGTGGCCATCTTTCCGCCGCCCCACGGCGACATGGCCCTCTACATGCAGTCGCTGGAGCGGCTGAAGGGCTACGATGCCACCTTGCTCTGCCCCGGCCACGGCCCACCGGTGCGCGACGTCGCCCGCAAGCTCCAGGAGCTCATCGACCACCGCCAGGAGCGGGAGAGACAGGTCCTTTCGGCCGTCGCCCAGGGACGCGGACGGCTGGAGGCGATGCTGGCCGAGATCTACCCTGAGCTCGACAGGCGCCTCGTGGGCATGGCCCGTGCTCAGCTCCTGGCCCACCTCCACAAGCTTCAGAGCGAGGGAAAGATCGCCCGCCGCGACGAGGGGGGAGACAGCCTCTACGTTCTTCCCTAGACTGGGCCGCGCAGTGTTGCACTCTAGGTGAGGGACAGAGGGTCGGACCGCCTCTTCCGCTCATCCTGAGCTTGTCGAAGGAGGAGCGGCGGCTCATGGTTCGACAGGCTCACCATGAGCGGCCCCAAAGGCTCACCATATTGCCTAGACTGGGCCGCATCTTCAAGCGTATAGTAAAATACCCTCGGGTTGGGGGAGTCTATCCTTGGCGAAGAAGAAATCGGCCATCGAGTTGCCCCTGGCGGGCATCTTGCCCCTCACCGCGGCGGTGAACGACGAGGGCCATCTGACCATCGCTGGCTGCGATGCCGTTGAGCTGGCCCGCGAGTTCGGCACGCCCCTCTACGTGTTCGATGAGGAGACTCTGCGCCACAAGTGCCGCGAATTCCGCTCGGAGTTCCGCAGCCGCTACGCCGATAGCGGCATCAGCTACGCCGCCAAGGCCTACTTGGGACGAGCCCTGGCTGCCCTCCTGGCCGAGGAGGAGATGGACCTGGAGGTGGTCTCCGGCGGCGAGCTGGCCATCGCCCGCTCGGTGGACTTCCCGCCCCAGCGTATCTACTTCCACGGCAACAACAAGTCGGAGGAGGAGCTGCGCGAGGCCTTGGACTACGGCATCGGCTGGGTGGTGGTCGACAACCCGTATGAGCTCGAGCTGCTGAACCGGGTCGCGAAGGCCCTGGGCAAGCGCCAGCCCATTCTCCTGCGCCTGTCGCCCAACGTCGACCCCCATACCCATCGCCACACCACCACCGGCGTCCTCGACAGCAAGTTCGGCCTCCCTATCGTCACCGGCCAGGCGGAGGCGGCAGTGAAGCAGGCCCTGGGCCTGCCGGCCGTGGAGCTCGTGGGGCTGCACTTCCACCTGGGCTCACCCATCCCTCAGATGGAGCCCTATCAGGAGGCGATCCAGGTGGTGATGGCCTTCGCCGCCCAGATGAGCGAGCGGCACGGATTCCGCCTGGGGGAGCTTAGCCCCGGCGGCGGCTTTGCCATCCAGTACCTGGAGGATATCCCTGCTCCCCCAATGGCCGAGTACGCCGCGGCCATCGTCTCCGCCCTGGCCGAGGCCTGCCGGGCCTACTCTCTGCCCCTGCCCAGGCTTGTCGTCGAGCCGGGGCGGGCCATCGTCGGTCAGGCCTGCCTCGCCCTGTACAAGGTCGGCGCCAGGAAGGAGATCCCCGGCGTGCGCACGTACGTGGCTGTGGACGGCGGCATGGGCGATAACGTTCGCCCCGCCCTCTACAGCGCTCGCTATTCGGCGCTGGTAGCCAACAAGGTAGGCGAGGCAGAACGGCAGCGAGTGACCATCGCCGGCAAGTTTTGTGAGTCGGGCGATGTCCTCGTTCGCGATGTCGACCTCCCCCGCCTGGAAGCGGGTGACCTCCTGGCGGTGGCTGGCGCTGGCGCATACTGCCTACCCATGGCCAGCAACTACAACGCATTCCTCCGCCCGGCCATCGTCATGGTTAAGGACGGTGCCGTCCGCCTGATCCGTCGTCGCGAGACCTACGAAGACCTGATGCGCTGCGACCTGCACCTGCCGCCGTAGCGGCCTGACGTTACCTTGATCGTGAAGCTTGCGTTCCAAAAGGCCGCGACGTTACTGGTGCTTGCGGCTGTGCTCGCCGGCGGCTGCGGCGATGGCGGCTCGTCGGTTGAGACGCCCCAGGGCAGCTCGCCCATCGCTTCGTTGGTGGCGACCGAAGGGGGGCGCCTGCTCTACGTGGCCTCGCACGGCGACGACGCCGACGACGGCAGCGTTGAGCGTCCCTGGCGCACCCTCCAGCACGCCGCCGATTCCGCCCTGCCCGGCGATACGGTAGTTGTGCAGAAAGGCACTTATCACGAGGAGGTGACCTTGGGCCGCTCAGGCGACCCCAGTTCGCCCATCACCTTCCGCGCGGCGCCCGGCGAGGCCGTCGTCCTGGACGGCGGCGGCCAGCTAGACGACGCTTTCACCATCGACAGCGGCGCCTCGCATCTGACCCTGGAGGGCTTTCGGCTGACCGACTACCGCGGCTGGACCATCTCTCTGGAAGGCAGCAATCGTGACATCGTCATCGCCGGCATCGACAGCAGCGGCAGCGACGTCGGCGTTCACCTGACGCTGGGCGAGCACGGCAAGCCGGAGAAAGGCCCCGTCGAGGACGTGCTGATCAGCGCCTCCGACTTCCACCACCACCGTTTCGCCGGCATCGACTGCACGCCCGGTCCCTGCAACCGCCTGCGCATCATCAACGTTCGTTCTCATCACAACGGGGCCGAGGCCGACTGGGCGGGCGATGGCATCGCCGTGGAGATGGGCGAGGACATCCGCATCGAGAGCTGCCAGGTGTACGAGAACGGCGGCGACGGCATCGACCTGAACTCCCGCGACGGCCGCCCCGTGTCGGGCATCGCGGTGCGCAACTGCCAGGTCTGGAGCAGCAAGCGCACCGGCATCAAGCTCTGGCGCGGCGGCACGATCAGCGATAGCCTCGTCCACTCGACCGGCTCGTGCGGCATCGATATCGCCCGCGAAGGGGCCTACGAAATAGTGAACACGCTCGTTGCCCACAGCGGCCTGGATGGCGACTACGGTGTGGTGGTAGCCTATCCGGAGGAGTCGGTGGCCGAGGGCCCGGTGGCGCTCCGCATCCGAAACAGCATCTTCGCCTTCAACAACGGCGGCATCTACCTGGGCGAGAACGTGAAGCTGGACGAGGACTACGACCTGTTCTTCAGTCGTGAGGATTGTGAGATCGAGGCTGCCTTCAGCGACCGCGAGGACGGTTGCTTCAGCCGCGATGACTTCGCCTCCGGTGCCTGGTTCCGCGAGACGGGCAACGGTCGTCACAGCCTGGCCGCCGACCCTCTATTCGCCGACGCTGAGGGGGGGGACTATCACTTGCGGCCGCACAGCCCCGCCCGCGATGCCGGCGATCCCGACCAGGGCGGGACGCTGGACATGGAAGACAACCAGCGACCGGCGTACGGCGGCATTGCCATCGGCCCCTACGAGGCACCATAGGATGTGGCAGACGGTCGGACAGGACAGGGCGGTGGCTGCCCTTCAGCGCGGTCTGGCTCAGGGCACGCGAGCCCACGCCTACCTCTTCGTGGGGCCGCCCCAGGTGGGCAAGGGCACTCTCGCCCTCGAGCTGGCTCAGGCCCTCAACTGTGAGGGGCCCGAGCTGCCCTGCCAGGAGTGCTCCGCTTGCCGCCGCATCGCCGCCGGCATCCACGCCGACGTGCAGGTGGTGGGCGTAGGCGTAAGCGATGGCGGCATCCACAAGGACATCAGCATCGACCAGATACGGGAACTGGGGCGGGTGGTGAGCCTGAGGCCCTTCGAGGGGCGCTGCCGCGTGATCATCATCGACCCCGCCGATGCCATGAACGAGGCGGCCCAGAACGCCTTCCTCAAGACCCTGGAGGAGCCGCCCCCCGACGTCGTCTTTGTCCTTATCACCTCCCGGCCGCAGGCCTTGCGGGATACCATCCGCTCCCGCTGCCAGCGGCTGGACCTTTCGCCGCTGCCTGTTCCTGACATGGAGGAGGCCCTGCGCCAGCGGTGGTCGGTGGCTCCCCCTCAGGCTCAGCTCCTCGCTCGCCTCTCCCGGGGCCGCCTGGGCTGGGCCATCGCTGCCCACCAGGATGAGGAGATGATGCGGGTCCGCCACGAAGCCCTCATGGACATCCGTGCCTTGCCCGAGCGCACCATCCAGGAGCGATTCGTCTACGCCTCCGAGGTGGCCAGCCGCTTCTCGCGCGACCGGACGACGGTCCTCGCCGTCCTCGACCTCTGGCGGGAGTGGTGGCGCGACATCCTGTTGCTGGCCAGCGGCTGCCAGGACGTCATCACCAACCTCGACCTGAAGGACATCCTCAACGGGGAAGCCGGGCGCTATGACCCCGCCCAGGTGGTCGCCTTCCTGCGTTCGTTGGCTGCCACCAAGCGCCGCCTGGAGGGAAACGTCAACCCTCGCCTGGCCCTGGAGGTTCTGATGCTGGACCTGCCGGCACCCCGCTAGGCCCACCCCTTGACACACCCCTGCGCCTGTGATAGAAACGGAGAGATCTAGCTAATTTGTTAGCCAATGGAAGGAGATTGGCCATGAAATGGCTGCGCTCAAGGACAGCAGTGGTGATGCTGGTGGCGGCGGTGGCGGTTCTCACCATTGTCCTGGGCTCCTGGCAGGGCTGGCTGGCCGAGGCCCAGACGGTGCGCTGGGTCAACGCGCTCCCTGACCCGGCGACCGAGCCGACGGAGTGCGGGACAGCACCCTACAGCGGCATTGGCTTGGCCGTGGCGGCCTCCTCGGACGGCGACATCGTACGGCTGTGCGAGGGGACGTACGCCGCGGGTGCGAACGTCAACATAGAGGTGACCATCGAGGGGCGCGAAGGGGCCGATCGCGCGGATGTAGTGATAGATTCCCACGAGCCGGGTGCCACCGACGGCTTGAACATAACGCATAGCAACGTGACCATTCGTCACCTGACGCTGGACGGCCCTGGCCCGCCCGTCGGCCCCCCGCCGCCCACCACAGCCATCGACATTCCAGCCGGGCCCCCGCCGCAACTGGAGGGCATCGAAATCAGCGATGTGGAGATTACCGACTGGGACAGCGCCATCATCGCGTTTGACGTGAAGGATATGGTCATCGAAGATAGCTATATCCATGGCAACCATGGTGACGCTGGTGACGTTGTGGAGCTGGAACAGGGGGAAGGGAATCAGCTGCTAAACAACGAGATAACCGACAATGGCGGGCTCGCTCTGGTACTGGACGACGAGGATGAGGTTCTGGTGGACCGCAACAAGCTGGCAGACAACGACGTCGCCCAGGTGCGAATCGTTAACGGGGGCAACGTGCGCATCTGGCGCAATGAGATCGCGCCCGCGGTGAATAGCGACGGTATCGTGATAGCGGCGGTGCCGGCAGAAACCCTTGTCCAGATCGGCGGCTCACCTGACAATGCTAACACCTTCGGCGTGAACTTCAATCCCGCGGCTGGTTACTACTTGGTGGAACTGGATTGCGGTGCCGAGAACACGGTTGATGCCATCTACAACTATTGGGGAAGTGGCGTGGCACGGGCGGACGTTGCCAACCGCATCTTCAACGACGAGGACGACCCGGACGCGGGCTACATCGAGTGTCCTGCCCCTGATGACCTCAGGGGTGCGGTGGTGTTCCACCCCTGGGCCTCAGGCCCCGCTCCCACCCCTACCCCGACCCCCACCCCTACGCCCACTCCCACCACCCCCACTCCCACCCCCAGCCCTACCCCCAGCCCCACGGTGACGCCCACCACTCGTACCTTCAACCTGCAGATGGGCTGGAACAACTTTGTCTGGACGGGCGCCACGGGCACGCCTCCGGCCACGGCCCTGAACTGCATCGACGGCTTCTACGCCATCGCTTATGAGTGGGATGGCACCTGGAGCCGTTACGTGCCCGGCGATGCGGTGTTGTCCAACATGAGCGACCTCGACAAGTACGACAGCCTGTTGGTGCTGGTCACCGGCAGCGGGGTGGTGTGCGCGGACATGCCCGTGGCCGCCGGCCCATAGGCACCAACCGACCATCGTCCGAGACAACGGAGGGCGGCTTAGCCGCCCTCCGTTCTTAGTAGCGTTCCCTTGGTCCCAAGGCAAACTCGCCCGTTGACACACTCCTTCGCCTGTGATAGAAACGGAGTTAGCTATCGGTTTGGGAAGCAATGGAAGGAGATTGATCATGAAGTGGCTTCACTCGAGGACAGCAGTGGTGGCCCTGGTGGCAGCGGTGGCCGTTCTCACCATCGCCCTCGGCACCTGGCAGGGTTGGCTGGCCGAGGCCCAGACGGTGCGCTGGGTGAACGACGCCGACGACCCTGGCGAGCCAACCGAATGCTCCATGGCAACCGCCTACGCGAACATTGCCGCTGCCCTGGGGGCTTCAGCGGACGGCGACATCATACGGGTGTGCGAGGGTACTTACGCCGGGAACGTGCCCGTCGGCGTGGGCGTGACCATCGAGGGCCGGGAAGAGGCCGCTCGCGCGGATATAGTGATAGATGTCCCCGCGGGCGCTCCCACCGACGGCCTGGTCATAGACCATGACAACGTCATCATCCGCCACCTGACGCTCAACGGCCCTGATAAAAACAACACGGGCATCGTAGTCGCTGGCGGCGCCCCGCCGTCCTACGAGGGCATCGAAATCAGCGATGTGGAAGTTACCGACTGGACAGACGGTATACACGCCGAGGATACCCGGGACATGGTTATCGAAGACAGCTATCTCCATGGCAACGGCAATGATAACCTGAATATGCGCTACGGGATAGGGAACGTGGTGCAACGCAACACGATAACCGATAGTGATGACGAGGGCCTCGTTGTGCGCAGCGAGGATGAACTCCTGGTCGAGGGCAACACGCTATCGGGTAGCGCTAACAACCAAATGCGTATCCAATACGGGATCAACGTGCGCATCTACCGCAATCAGATCGACACTACGAGCGATGGCATCGTCATACAGTCCGTGCCGGCGGAGACCTTCATCCAGATCGGCGGCTCAGCCCAGAACGCCAACAGCTTCAGCGGGCCCTTCGGCGATCCGGACTACTACGTGCACCTGGATTGCACTTCCCAGAACACGGTGGATGCCACCTACAACTGGTGGGGAAGCACCGTCAGGAGCGACATCGCCAACCGCATCTTCAACGATGAGGACAATATCCCCGAGTGTACCGCCCCTAACGACGTCAAGGGCGCAGTCGTCTTCCACCCCTGGGCCTCAGGCCCCGCTCCCACCCCTACCCCGACCCCCACCCCTACGCCCACTCCCACCACCCCCACTCCCACCCCCAGCCCTACCCCCAGCCCCACGGTGACGCCCACCACTC